>OGGZ01000413.1_pt1 | contig 48865 bp, 49 predicted proteins | sample 1571371 | NCBI WGS metagenome assembly OGGZ01 (sample SAMEA2582025, study PRJEB24529) | metagenome | biome: Human gut stool | place: China | collected 2011
CAATCTGACGAAAAATCTGACTGCGCAATACACGCACAATCTTTGCGCGTTATTGCCTTAATTTTCCACAAAAGCGAACACCGCGCCCGGGGGCAAAACTCCGGGCACGGTACTATTTTAATATAATGACAGGAGGAGCAAAATGGAGCTTCCGGTATATATGATAACGGGCTTTCTTGAGAGCGGAAAGACCTCGTTTATCCTCGACACGATAAGCGACAAGCAGTTCTCTAAGGGTCAGCGCACCCTTATAATTGCCTGCGAGGAGGGCGAGGTCGAGTACGCGCCCGATATCCTCAAGGCTGCAAAGGCAGAGGTGGAGTTCATCGAGGACGAGGAAGAATTTAATCCCGAGCACCTCAGCGAGCTGGTGAAGAAGCACCGCCCGACCCAGATAATGCTTGAGTACAATGGCATGTGGAGCCTCCGCACGATGGCGCAGAAGGCACCAAAGGACTGGATATTCTACCAGATCTTCATGTTCGTTGATCATTCCAAGTACCAGGTTTATATGAACAACATGCGCCAGCTTCTGTCCGATAATTTCTCGATCGCGGACATAGTAGTGTTCAACCGCTGCGAGAAAAACAAGGTCGACAAAAAGACGCTCCGCCGCAGCATAAAGGCTCTTAACCCGAAGATCGACATGATGTTCGAGTACACCGACGGCTCAATTGAACAGGGCTTCCAGGGCGACGACGAAATGCCCTACGACCTGAACGCAGACCCCATCGAGATAATCCACGACGACTTCGGTCTGTGGTATATCGACGTTATGAGCAACACCGAGCGCTATCTCAACAGAAACGTACGCGTAAGGGGCATGGTGTTCCGCGCGTCTAACGTCCCGAAGGGGTACTTTGTTATTTCCCGCCGCGCAATGACCTGCTGCGCGGACGATATCCAGGTAGTCGGGATTCTGGTGAAGGCTCCGAACGCCGCCGACTTCAAGGACGGTGCATGGGTGGAAGTAACAGGAAGGATCATCGCCGAGAAGCAGTCGGCTTACAAGGGCGAAGGTCCAGTGCTTAACGCGGCTGAGATAAAGGAAACCGAAGCGGCTCCCAGCGAGCTTGTATACTTTAGCTGATGAACGGAAAAATTTTCACTGTCAGGCTCTCAGCGGACGAAAACGCCGTTGAGATACTTGACCAGACTCTGCTCCCGAACCGGGTCGAGTACCTCCGGCTGGAAACCGCGGAGCAGCTTTACGAAGCCGTCTTTAAGCTCCGGGTGCGCGGCGCTCCGGCGATAGGAGTCTGCGCAGGATTCGGAATGTACGTCCTGGCTCGGAAAATATCGGACGATATTCTGCCGAAGCTCCGCAGGGCGGGGGAGTACCTCGTTTCGTCGCGGCCTACCGCGGTAAATCTGAGCTGGGCTGTAAAACGAATGCTAGCCTGCGCGGAACGCGGCTATAGTTCCCGGGATGAGCTGCTTTCCGCCCTCCGGAGCGAGTGCACGGCTATTTGCGACGAGGACATAGCTACCTGCCGAGCTATCTCTGAAAACGGGCTTTCCCTGGTGAAAAGCGGCGACGGAATACTCACCCACTGCAACGCGGGAGCGCTCGCGGCGGTGGAGTACGGCACCGGGCTCGGCACGCTGCTGCTCGGAAGGGAGCGCGGCTATGAGTTCCACGTTTACAGCGACGAAACGCGCCCGCTGCTCCAGGGAGCCAGGCTGACCTCGTTCGAGCTGAACCACGCGGGGATAGACGTGACGCTCATCTGCGACAATGCGGCTTCGCTGCTGATGAAGCAGGGGAAGATACAGGCGTGCTTCGTAGGCTGCGACAGGGTCGCGGCAAACGGGGACGTCGCTAATAAGATAGGAACGCGCTCGGTGGCGATAAACGCGAAGTTCCATGGGATACCGTTCTACGTGTTCTGCCCGGGCTCGACGATAGATTTCGGCTGCGCCACGGGCGACGATATCGTGATCGAGGAGCGCAGCGGCGAGGAAATAAAATCCATGTTCTTTTCCGAGCCTGTCGCTGAGCCGGAGGTCAAATGCTGGAACCCAGCGTTTGATGTGACTGATGCGGAACTCGTGACCGCGATAATCACCGAGCGGGGAATCGCGCGGTATCCATACAAAGAATCACTAAAGCGGCTTTACGCTTCGGAGGGAATATGAAAATACGCTTTTACAACGCAAAAATACTTACCATGCAGAGCGAGGATATCATCACCGGCGAGCTTCACACCGACGGCGATAAGATCACGTTCGCAGGCTCTGAGAATATCCCGCAGGGCAGCTTCGACCGCGAGATAGACCTTACCGGCAAGCTGATAATCCCGGGATTCAAGAACGCGCACACTCATACCGCCATGACGTTTCTGCGCAGTTTTGCGGACGATCTCCCACTTAACGACTGGCTCTATGAGCAGGTTTTCCCGCACGAGGCGAAGCTCACCGAGGAGGCGGTGTACGTTTTCACTCAGCTTGGCAACATGGAGTACCTTACGAGCGGAATAACTTCCAGCTTTGACATGTACATGAAGCTGGACAGCTACGCGAAGGCGTGCACCGATATGGGCTACAGAAGCGTTCTGTGCGGCTCCATCAACGATTTTGGCGGAACAGTTGAGGGTATCGAGGAGGAGTATAACAAGTTCAACCGCTTCGACCCGCTGATAAGCTACCAGCTCGGATTCCACGCGGAGTATACGACCAAGCGCGGTACCCTGGAGGGACTGGCGAAGCTGTCGCAGAAGTACAAGGCTCCGATGTACACGCACTCAAGTGAAACGAAGTCGGAGACCGACGGCTGCCGCGAGCGCTACGGGCTGTCCCCGACGCAGTTCTTCGAAAAACTCGGAATGCTCGAGTACGGCGGAGGCGGATTTCACTGTGTGTGGTTCGATGAGGAGGACATGCGCATTGCCAGGGAAAAGGGACTGTGGATAGTCACGAATCCGTCGTCGAATCTCAAGCTGGCGAGCGGGATCGCTCCCCTCTGCGAGATGAAGCGCCGCGGGATAGACCGCATGGCGATAGGCACCGACGGAGCAGCAAGCAACAATTGTCTTGATATGTTCCGCGAAATGTTCCTTGTGACTGCATTGCAGAAATACCGCGAGAATGATGCGGCGGCGTTCCCGGCGTTTGACGTGCTGAAAATGGCATGCACCGGCGGCGCGCTTGCGATGGGACTTACAGACTGCGACATGCTGGCTTCCGGAAAGCAGGCAGACCTTGCGGTTATCGACCTCATGCAGCCGAACATGCAGCCGATACACAATATCGCGAAGAATCTCGTTTACGCGGGAACAAAGCAGAATGTAGTCATGACTATGGTCGCCGGAAAAATCCTCTACGAAAATGGAAAATTCACGACGGTTGACGCGAACGAGGTCTACGAAAGGGCTGAGAAGCTCACACGCGAGATCTGCGGATAATACAAATAAGGCAATGCGGCAAGCGTTGCCTTTTTGCTATTGACAATCTCCTTATTTTATGGTAAAATAATAATAACAGTTATTGTTTTATATAATGGAGGGGAAAAATGAATTTTTCACGGCAGAGAGAGATAATATATGAACAGGTGAGAAATTTTCCGGTGCACCCGACCGCCGAGGAAGTGTACCGCGCATTAAAAAATGACAATCCGAATCTGAGCTTGGGAACAGTATACCGCAATCTGAATCAGCTCAGCGAAGCGGGAATGCTTCTTAAAATCCCGATAGCGGACGGCTCCGACCGCTTCGACGGCAGAACCGATCGGCACTATCACATGATATGCGAGAAATGCGGCAGGGTCTTTGACGTTGAGCTTGACTGCCTTGACGCGATACCGCAGACGGTGCTTCAGTCGACAGGGCATCACATAACCCGCGTAACGCTGAATCTTAAAGGCGTTTGCGCTGAATGCTCGGCTTTAGAACAAGGCTCCGAGCAATAATTACATCAGATTTGTGAAACAATTTCCTTTAATAAAAAACGCCGCAGTGAAAATAATATAACTGCAAGGGCGAAGTGAAAACGCTTCCGCTCCTGTAAAAGATACGGAGCGGAAGTTCCGTATAATAATAAAGGTTTTATTAAAGGAGAACAAGATTATGGCTTCTAATAAGCAGACCAAGAGCGCACTCAATTCCATGAAGATGCAGGCAGCCAGCGAGGTAGGCGTTCCGCTGAACTCCAATGGCTATAACGGCGAGCTCACTGCAAAGCAGGCAGGCTCTATCGGCGGCCAGATGGTAAAGAACATGATCGCAAGCTACACTCAGCAGAACTCTGCTCAGTAATTACGCTGAATAACGCATAAACAAATCCCTCCGCAGCAGCGGGGGGATATTGTTGTTTACAGAATGATACATATGAGACCGCCGCAGCCTTCGTTGATGATGCGCTGTATCGTCTCCTGCAGCTTCATTCTTGCGTCGGCGGGCATGCGGTAGAGCTTGTTGTGGAGCCCTTCGTTCACCAGCTCGTGAAGTGACTTTCCGAAGATGTTGCTTTCCCATATCTTTTTCGGGTTTTCCTCGAAATCGGTCAGCAGGTATGCGATGAGCTCCTCTGACTGCTTCTCGCTGCCGACTATCGGGTTTATCTCGGTTGTGATGTTCGCAGACATCATGTGTATTGAAGGCGCGCTCGCCCGCAGCCGGACTCCGTATTTGCCGCCCTGCTTTACTATCTTCGGCTCATCGAGCTTTAGTTCGTCCATCGTTGGCATGACGATCCCGTAGCCGGTCGCCTCGACTTCCTCGAGCGCGCCGCGGACGCGTTCGTATTTGTTCTTTATCTGCGCAAGCTCTATCATGCAGGGCATAAGGTCGCTTTCATCGTGGAGCACCAGACCGGTAGTCTCGCCGAGTATCTGGTAGAACAGCTCGTTTTTCAGAGTTATGTCGATGACTCCCGAGCCGGTGCCGAGGTCGATATCCTCCGGAATAACCCTTGAGGTGTACTCGCAGGCTGAGATCTCGTCGGCGCAGGACTTTATGCTGCTTATGCCGTCTATTTTTGCCGCGGCGGACTTTATCGTGCTGAAAAGCTCCCGGCGCAGCCAGTGGTCGCGGTCGAGCGCTGTGATCCATTTCGGCATTCTGACGCGTATCTCGCTGACTGGGAACTGCAAAAGAACCATTCCGAGAAGCTCCTTTATCTGTTCCTCGGTGAGGTCAAGGCAGTTTACCGCCATCACCGGCGCGGAGTATTTCTCCTGCATGGAGGCGGCAAGCGCGCGGCTTTCCGGGGAATCCGGCTTCTGGCAGTTGAGTATCACAACGAACGGCTTGTTGATCTCCTTCAGTTCGGAGATTATCCGTTCCTCCGCCTGCTGGTACTCCTCGCGGGGGATATCGGTAATGCTTCCGTCGGTGGTGATGACTATACCGATGGTGGAATGCTCCGTGATGACCTTCCGCGTGCCGACCTCAGCCGCCATGTTGAACGGGATCTCCTCCTCAAACCAGGGGGTCATGACCATGCGCGGAGCCTCGTTCTCAATGTAGCCGATGGCGCTCGGAACTATGTACCCAACGCAGTCGATGAGCCGGACGTTCATCTTGACGCCGCCGTCAAGCACGATAGTGACTGCCTTCTCGGGAACGAATTTCGGCTCGGTGGTCATGATGGTCTTGCCGGCGGAGGACTGCGGGAGCTCGTCGTTTGCGCGCTCACGCTGGAAATCGTCGGCGATGTTCGGGATAACCAGGGTGTTCATCAGCCGTGTGATGAATGTCGATTTGCCGGAACGCACCGGGCCTACGATACCGAGATAAATGTTGCCGCCAGTCCTGCGTGCGATGTCAGAATAAATTGAGTGATCCATATTTCACGCTCCTTAAACTATCGGGATAACGACCATGCCGGAAAGCTCCGCGCTGCGGTCGGCGATCTCGTTTTCTTCCATGACTGCTTCGACCGTGGTGCCGCAGCGTTTGGCGATGTCCCAGCAGCTTTCGTGCCCGGTGGTGTAGCAGATACGGAGCGCGAATTCGTCGGAGCGCTCCTTCGGCTTATCCTGGTGAACCGCCGCGCTGCTGATAACGCTGAACTGCCTTGAGTCTGTAAGCTCTGCGGAGATATCAGCCTGCACCGTGACGTCAACGCTGCCGTCCGAGCGGATAGCGAATCCGGTGTTGCTGACCGAAGCGCGGCAGTTTACAGAGGTGTCCGGGGTGACGTTCGCGGCGGGTATCGTATGCTCGAAGGCTTCCTGCTTCTCAGCGACGAACGGCGTGCCGCCCGCGCATTTTCCAATCACCGTCATGCAGACCTGCCCGGTCACGAGCAGTCCGTTTTCGCCGTCAGGGCGGCAGGACACGCTGCAAAGTTCGCCGCGGCAGTCCCAGATAGAGTCGACTTCGCCGCCGTCGCATGCCACCGTTGATTTCACAGATGTCTGGGAATCTGCGCGGCGCTGGTCGGTGGGTATTTTAAGCGAGGCAGTGGTAAGCTCGGTTTCGTATTCCGTCGAGTAGGCGTCGCAGGGAATCGCCACGGTGGAGGTCTGGACGGCGCTGCACCGGCATTCCATCTTGAGTTCGCAGGAAATTACGCCGCTGTCGGATTTGGGAACAAGCTCGCAGTTCCTGACGATGAATTCCGGCGTGCAGGAGTGCTGGTCGGAAAGCCCCGGCATATCCAGTATCTGGCTGACCGGGATATCCGCAGTCATTTTTTCGAGTTCGTCGCAGCCGCTGTGCTCGTCGGTGTGAACTCCATAAAGCGCGCTTATGCTGACCGTCCCCTTGACTACCGCCTTGTTCGCGATAACACGCAGGTCGTCGATGCGCGGAACGGCGTCGCAGCTTATTATGTAGTCGATCCCGGGAGCGCCGGTCTCGATGTCCTCGCGGACGGCGAGCTGTTTGTCGGCGTAGATAGGCTCGGTGCAGCAGCTAACCTCCCGGGTGAGCACCTGCATGCCGTCCGGCAGAGCGGGCAGGGTGAATTTCGCAGGGCAGGTGACGGTAATGCGGCAGCTGATCGCTCCGCGGATATCGAGCCTTCTGCTGCTGACTGCGCGGCAGTTGCAGTAGTCGGTGCGGGGAACTACGGTGATACGGGGTTCGCCGCAGAGGTTCTCGGCTTTTCCGGCGATATCCACCGTTTTCGACCAGGTGTACCTCTGCTCGACGCAGTGCAGCGCGGTGCTGTTCTCAGCGAGGTACAGCACTTTGATGAGCACTACTCCGTCAAGCATTATCTTGTTCCCTGATACCGCAGCGGAGATCACTCTCGGCGACAGACAGCATTTAAGTATCCTGAAGATCTCCGGGTAATAGTCCGGCAGCACATGGTCAAGCTCAACGCCCTGCTCGGTCTGACCGTCGAAAAGGGTCTCGGTCATGAACACCGCGTCAGCTTTTCTGTTCATTTCTTCCATTGTATCCTCCTTCACGGGTGCGTAGGTATTGCTTTCAACAGCAATATATGCTTGTTCGGGGGCTTATATGATGAGTTGTACGGAAAAAATATCCGGGGCGAAAAAATGTGCCAAAAAGTATTTGATTTATAGAGAGATTTGTGCTATAATAAATATGTACGCACTCAATGACTATTATTGATGTGATATATCTGCATAATCTCACGTGTAACTGAAATAATATATACAAAAAATTGTTTCAGGAGGAAAATTCAGCATGTGCGATGAAAACAGGAATGAAGCTCCGTTTACTGAGGAGCAGAACCAGCAGATGATCGACAATGGAATGATAGCGACGGTCAACGCTCCGCATAACATACACTGTCTGTCGATAATCGGGCAGATCGAGGGACATTTCCTTCTCCCGCCACAGACCAAAACCACGAAGTACGAACACCTTATACCGGCGCTCGCAGCAATTGAGCAGGACAGCACGGTGGAAGGGCTGATGGTGGTGCTGAACACGGTCGGCGGCGATGTGGAGGCGGGACTTGCGATCGCGGAGATGATAGCGGGAATGTCGAAGCCGTCGGTTTCGATAGTGCTCGGCGGCGGGCATTCTATAGGAGTACCGCTGGCGGTCAGCACCGACGTGAGCTTTATAGTTCCGTCGGCTACGATGACGATACACCCGGTCCGCACGAACGGCATGGTGCTCGGAGTTCCGCAGACAATGACGTGGTTCCAGAAAATGCAGGACAGGATAACGCGGTTTGTGACCGAAAACAGCCGCATGAAGCCGGAGCGCTTCCGTGAGCTGCTGATGGAAAAGGACGAGCTTGTAATGGACATCGGAACCGTCCTTGAAGGCAGCGAAGCGGTCAGGGAAGGGCTGATAGACCACCTCGGCGGGATATCCGACGCGGTGCAGTGCCTGTACTCCCTCATTGAAAAGCGGAAGCCCGCAGAAACTGAAAAGCCTGCGAAGTCCTCCGCAAAGGGGAAGAAATCGGACAAAGCAGAGAAGTCCGCCAAATCAGAAAAAGCGGAAAAGTCCGGAAAGACCACTGCGCACACAAAGCCGCTGAAGCCCTCTGCGCAGAAAACCGCATTCGTGCAGCTAAGACCCGCCGAGACCCAGAGCCGCAGGAGCGCACTGAATTCCGCAGACTGGCACGGCGACAGATAACCCGCCTCCGGGCGGATACATAACGATACATAAGGGGAAAAATATGGACATAATTACGGTAATTATTCAGGCGGTGGTGCAGGGACTGACAGAATTCCTGCCGGTTTCAAGCTCGGGACATCTGTCGGTAGTTCAGCATGTGACCGGAGTCAACGGGGAAGCGGCGCTCGTGCTTTCGCTGGTGCTCCACCTCGGAACGCTTGCAGCGGTTTTCGTAGCCTTCTGGGGCACGATATGGGGCATGATAAAGGAATTTTTCCTTACTATAGGCGACATCTTTACGGGAAAATTCTCATGGAAGAACATGAACGGAAACCGCCGCATGATGTTCATGGTGATTATTGCGACGGTGATTCTGGTTCCGTTTTACCTAGTTGAGGGATTCTTCACCGGAAGGCAGGGCGATGGAGACATAGTGTTCGAGGGAGCCGCATTCCTGTTTACTTCGCTGATTCTGTTCCTTTCGGACAGATTCGGCCACGGCACGCGCACGGCGGAGCAGATGACCGTCAAAGACGCGGTTACGGTCGGGCTTTTCCAGGTCGTCGCGCTGTTCCCGGGTGTTTCCCGGAGCGGCTCCACAACGGCGGGTGGACTGCTCTCCGGTCTTGAAAAGGAGACCGCGGTTACGTTCGCGTTTATCCTCGGTATCCCCGCGATACTCGGCGGCAGCGTCCTGGAACTCGGTGACGCGCTGCATTCTGACATGGAGCTCGATTGGGTCGCTCTCGGAATAGGATTCGTCATCGCTGCGGTCGTTGGAATCCTCTCGATAAAGCTGGTCAGCTGGCTCGTCAAGAAGGACAGGTACAAGATATTCGGAGTTTACACCGCCGTTCTGGGCGCAGTCTGCGTGGCAGCGGGTCTGTGGGAGCACATTTCCGGAAACACGCTCCATTCCCTCCTAATGGGCTGAAATCACGTAAAGGAAGTCGGATAAAATGGCTGAGAATAAGACAACAAGACCGCGCTCCGGTTCCTCGAAGGGCAGCACCGGGCGCTCAAGACCATCAAAGAAAGCACTCGAGGCTGAGCAGCTCAGGCTCCGCGAGGAGGCTCTGAAAGCCAGCATGCGCCGCCGTCACATCGCAACGGTGATAATGTTCGCAGTCGGGATCGTCCTGACTCTCGCCGCGGTTATTCCCGCCGGGGAAGGCGAGGGCTGGCGCGGATTCTTCGACATAATGCATGGGCTGTTCGGTTACTCCGCTTTCCTGGTCGGACCCCTTCTTATTTTTGTTGCGATACGTCTTTCCGCGTTCAAGGAAGGTCACAAGCTTGGCATAGACGTGCTCAAATGCGTTGGAGGCATTCTCCTGCTGTGCGCGGCGGTGCAGATTTTCTCCGTCGGAGCTGTTCCGGGCGAGAATTTCGGCGAAGTGATCGCAACTCTCTACAAGGACGGCAAGGAGTTCCGCGGAGGCGGCGTGTTTGCGCTGTTCATCGGCGGCTTGCTGCTTCTGCTGGGCAGGCTGGGAGCTACGATACTCATTATAATTCTGATCCTGGTCTGCGTGCTTCTCTGCACCGGGATCACTGTTGCGGACTTCACCGACCGCATGGTGAAGCCAGTCCGCAATGCGAAGGATAAGGCGGTCGAGCACCACAACCGCATACGCGAGGAGAACCGCATAGCTGCGGAGGAGCTCCACATGCAGCAGGACGAAATAGAGAAAATACAGGCGGAGATAGACGCGGAGCAGCAGGAGAAGCGCTCCGTAGCCGAGCTGAGCCGCGCCGTGTTCAGCGTTTCCGACCCGGAGGAGCAAGAGCCGGAGCCGATAGTCGAGGATACGTCGGCGCATACTGAGCCTGAATCCTCTGAAAAGCCGCATATAATCGAGGTCCCGCGACCCGATCCGGTGAAGCCCGCCGAACCCGAGCTTCCCGCCGAGCCTGATCCCGCCGAAACGGAGCAGCTCCTTGAGGAGCAGCACGAGGACAGCGTGGACTACATGGCGGAGATAAAGGACTACATAATGCAGAAGAACCGCGCGGTTCTTGAAGAAGCTGAGCGCTCCGAGAAGGATCCTCTCGAGGACGAGGACGCGGAGCTTGTTCCGATAATAGACGCGCTGCACCGTTTCAAGGAGGAAAACCCGGAGAACGCTCCGGTGAGCAGCATTGAGGATCTCCCGGAGAATTCGATAACAAGCTCCGAGGAAAGCGAGCTTCCGTTCGATCTCGACGATGTTGCCGACGAGCCGGAAACAGAATCGCAGCCGCAGAAGGACGCCGCAGTTCCGGAAACCTCCGCGCCGAAGGCAGCCGAGCCTGAGCGCCCTGAGAATCCGGTAAAGCCTGAGATAGTGGAAGTTCCGCGCCCGGACAGACCCGTAACGCCGCTTAAAAAGCCGGCTCCGGAGGAACTGAATTTCAGCGATGTTTACACGCTTCCTCCGGTGAATCTGCTGAATCCGGTTCAGAAGAAACTGACTCAGGCTGACATCGACAATGAGATCGACCGCAACTCCAGGAAGCTGGTGGAAGCGCTCCAGAGCTTCGGAGTTCAGACCAAACTTGTAGGCGTGAGCCGCGGACCTTCCGTTACACGTTACGAGCTTCAGCCTGCGCCGGGAGTAAAGATATCCAAAATCACGGGCTTGCAGGACGATATCGCGCTGAATCTTGCCTCCGCCGGGGTGCGTATTGAAGCGCCTATCCCGAATAAGTCGGCGGTGGGAATAGAGGTTCCGAACAAGGCGCGGGACACCGTATTCTTCCGCGAACTGGTTGATACCACGGAGTTCAAAAAGAGCTTCGACAAGAAGCTCGAAACCGTTCTCGGCAAGGATATCAGCGGCGCAATGGTGACATGCAACATCGCTAAAATGCCGCACCTGCTCATTGCGGGAACCACCGGTTCGGGTAAATCGGTGTGCGTAAATTCCATCATTATGAGTATCCTGATGAAATCCACCCCGCAGGACGTGCGCCTGATAATGGTCGACCCGAAAAAGGTGGAGTTCATGATGTACAACGGAATCCCGCACCTGCTTATCCCGGTAGTCACCGACCCGAAGAAGGCGGCGGGCGCGCTGGCATGGGCGGTAAACGAAATGCTGAACCGCTACAAGCAGTTCTCCGACAACAACGTGCGCGACTTCACCGGCTTTAACGAGCTTGCAAAGGACCCGGACAGCGGGCTCATGAAGATGTCGCACATAGTAATATTCATTGACGAGCTGGCAGACCTGATGATGGCTTCCCCGAAGGACGTCGAGGACAGCATAGTGCGCCTTGCCCAGATGGCAAGAGCCGCCGGAATGCACCTTGTTATCGCGACCCAGCGCCCGACGGTCAACGTCGTGACCGGTCTGATAAAGGCGAATATCCCGAGCCGTATCGCGCTGATGGTGGCTTCCCAGACGGACAGCCGAGTTATACTTGACGTAAGCGGCGCGGAGAAGCTCCTTGGAAACGGCGATATGCTGTACATGCCCGTGGGACTTCCGAAACCGGTCAGAGTGCAGGGCTGCTTCGTTTCCGATAAGGAAGTCGAGCGCGTTGTGGAGTTCATCAAGCAGACCTTCCAGGCTGAATACGACGAGCTTGTCATGGAAGAGGTCGAGCGCCAGACTGAGATGGTGGCTTCCGCGCAGGACAGCAAGTCTTCCGGGAATTCAGACAGCGGCGACATAGACACAAGCGACGAGCGCCTGGAGGAAGCGATAGATTTCGTTGTGGAATCCGGAACTTGCAGCACATCATCGCTGCAAAGACGGCTCAAGCTGGGCTATGGAAGAGCCGCGCGGCTTGTCGATATAATGGAAGAAATGGGAATAGTCGGACCTCTCGAGGGCAGCAAGCCCCGTCAGGTTCTGATGACAAAACAGGAATGGGCTGAGAGGAAACTCCAGCAAAGATAAAGTGAGGGAATTAAAATGCCGTTTTTGCCTGTAAGCAGACAGGATATGGAAGAACGAGGAATAGAGCAGCTTGATTTCATCTGCTTCACTGGTGACGCTTACATCGACCACCCGACCTTCGGAATTGCGATAATCTCGCGAATGATCGAAGCGGCGGGGTTCACGGTCGGAGTTATCGCGCAGCCGCTGTGCGACGCCGATTACATGAAGCTTGGAAAGCCGAAGTACTGCTTCATGGTGAGCGGAGGCAACATCGACAGCATGGTGTCGAACTACACAGTTGCGCTGAAAAAGCGTTTCGATGACGCGTATTCCCCGGGAGGAAAGGGCGGCAGGCGTCCCGACAGGGCGCTCACGGTTTATTGTCAGAATTTGAAGCGGCTTTACCCGGACGTTGAGATATCCATAGGCGGCCTGGAGGCTTCGCTGCGCCGTTTCGCGCATTACGATTACTGGAGCGACAGCGTAATGCCATCGGTTCTGGTAAGCACCGGAGCGGATTACCTGATGTACGGCATGGGTGAGGTCACGCTGACCCAGATGCTGAACAATTTTAAGGCGGGGCTTCACTTGAAGGACATGCACGACCTGCGCGGCATCTGCTACCTCACGGAGCCGGAGAACACTCCGATAGGCGCGGTGCAGTGCGACAGCTTCGAGATAGTCCGCGATAACAAGAAAGCGTACGCAAAATCCTGCCGCAAGCAGTACGACGAGCAGGACGAGGTGTACGGCAGGACGATAGTACAGCGCCACGGAAACATGATGCTGGTGCAGAATCCCCCGCAGCGCAGCGTAACGCAGGCAGAGTTCGACTATACCTACGAGCTGCCGTACATGCGCATGTACCACCCGATGTACGAGAAGGAGGGCGGAGTTCCGGCTATCCAGGAGGTGGAGTTCTCGATAACCCACAACCGCGGCTGTTTCGGATTCTGCAACTTTTGCTCCATCGCTCTGCACCAGGGAAGAAAAGTGCAGACCCGCAGCGAGGATTCCGTTTACGAGGAAGCCGTGAAGCTCTCTGAGAATCCGCGTTTCAAGGGATATATCCACGATGTCGGAGGCCCTACCGCGAATTTCCGGCACCCTTCCTGCGAGAAGCAGGAGAAATACGGCATGTGCAAGGGGAAAAAGTGCCTGGCTCCCATGCCGTGCAAGAACCTCATCGCCGACCACAGCGACTATATCAGGCTGCTGCGCCGCCTGCGCTCCATCAAAAAAGTGAAGAAGATATTCATTCGTTCGGGAATCCGCTACGATTACATGCTCCAGGACAAGAACAACGACTTCCTGGACGAGCTGGTGCAGTATCATGTCAGCGGTCAGCTCAAGGTAGCTCCGGAGCATGCCAGCAATAAGGTACTCGACCTGATGGGAAAGCCGCATATCGAGGTTTATGAGGAGTTTGAAAAGCGGTTCTACGCAGCCACGAAAAAGTGTGGCAAGGAGCAGTACCTCGTACCGTACCTGATGTCGAGCCACCCGGGCTGTACGCTTGAAGAAGCGGTGGAGCTTGCGGTGTTCCTTAAAAAGCACAATATCCGCCCCGAGCAGGTGCAGGATTTCTACCCCACACCGGGAACTATTTCCACGGCAATGTTCTGGACGGGGCTGAATCCGTACACGATGGAGCCGGTGTTTGTTCCGAGGACTCCGGAGGAGAAACGCATGCAGCGCGCTCTGCTCCAGTATTTCAAGCCGGAAAATCACGACATAGTTGAAAAGGCGCTCATCATGGCGAAGCGCAGGGATCTCATCGGAACCGGCAAGGACTGCCTGATAGCTCCGTCGCCGCAGAGAGCGGCGCAGCGCGGCGGAAGCTCCGAAAGAAGGAAGCCCGGCGCACGCAGCCAGCAGAGCGCCCCGAAGCAGCAGTACCGCAGTTCCGGACACAACGCAACTAACGACCGCGAGAGGGGGAAACCGAATGGCAGGAAAACAGCGCAGACAAAAAAGCATGCGGGAAAACCCCGCGGCTAAGGCCATTCTTGTAGTTTTCGCGGTTTTCATGCTGTTTTCGCTGGTTATATACGCCAACGACGTAATATTCAAGTTTGATTTTATCCCGTCCGCAGACGATATAATATCCTGGCTGAACGGCAAGTCGAACGCAGTCACTGTCGCAGACGGCGAGATAGCAGTGCATTTTATAGATGTCGAACAGGGCGACTGCGAGCTGATAGTTTCCGGCGACAAGACGGTGCTTATTGACTGCGGCGAGAAGATACATTCCGAGCGCGTCAAGAATTATCTGAAAAATCAGGGAATACGAAAGCTTGATTACATCATAGCCACCCACCCGCACGAAGACCACATCGGCGGCATGGCGGAGATCATGAAAGAATTCACGGTCGGAACCGTCATCATGCCGGAGGTTCCGTCGGATCTTCTGCCCATGACCCAGAATTTCGAGGACATGCTTGACACGATAGACCGCCGCGGTATTACCGCGGAGTATTCCAGGCTGGGAAGGACGCTCGACCTCGGAAACGGCGCCGTGCTGGAGTTCCTGGCTCCGGTGCATGATGATTATACTAATCTGAACAATTACTCCATAACCTGCCGTCTGGTACACGGAAACAAGTCGTTCCTGTTCACCGGGGACATCGAACGCGCCGCGGAAAGCGACATTCTCAACAGCGGCGAGTACATCAGAAGCGACGTGCTGAAGGTAGGACATCACGGCAGTACGTCGTCGAGCACGCCGGCGTTTATCGAGGCGGTAAGCCCCGAGTATGCCGTGATAGAGGTCGGCGAGGGGAACTCCTACGGACACCCGAAGGCGGAGGTGGTCAACCGCCTGCTTTCGCATGGCTGCGCGATCTACACAACGATGGACAATGGAAACATAGTGTTTACCTGCGACGGCGAGAACTTCAGAATTTACACCGACCAGCAAACTGGAGATTTCCGGCAGGACACGGAGGAAGCCGCATGATAGTCGTTGACAGGATAGAGGACGGCTTTGCCGTAGTTTATTCCGGAAACACCCGGAAGGATATACCGCTGAGCGAGCTTCCGCAGGGAGTTCACGAGGGAAGCATACTGAGGGAAGTCCCCGGTGGCTACGAGCTTGACGAGGCGGCGGAGCAGGAAAGGCGCAGGGCGATTTCTGAAAAAATGCGCAGATTGTTTAAGTAGACCCACGGAACAGGGCTTCAGGTAAAAATGAAGTCCTGTTTCTTGTGAAATTACACAAAAACCATGCGCTGACATCAGTAATTATAATTAAAACAACGTTTTTTTCTCAAGTCCCTTGTAAGGTGGAAAAAAAAGTAGTATAATAAAGAACGATGTAAAATTCTAATGTGAAGGATCGTGAATTAATTGGTAAGAAATGACTTACGTAACATTGCAATAATCGCCCACGTTGACCACGGCAAGACTACCCTGGTCGATGAAATGCTCAAGCAGGGCGGCGCATTCCGCGAAAATCAGGTAGTAAGCGACCGCGTAATGGATAACAACGCCATTGAGCGCGAGCGCGGAATCACAATTCTTGCGAAGAACACTTCCTGCATGTACAACGGCGTAAAAATCAATATCGTCGACACCCCCGGCCACGCTGACTTCTCCGGCGAGGTAGAGCGTATCCTCAAGATGGTAAACGGCGTTCTTCTGCTGGTAGATTCCTTCGAAGGAACAATGCCGCAGACGAGATTCGTCCTCCAGAAGGCTCTGGAGCTTGGTCACAAGATCATCGTCGTTGTCAACAAGACCGACCGTCCCGACGCCCGCAATAAGGAAGTCGTAGACGAGGTGCTCGAGCTTCTGCTCGATCTTGACGCTTCCGAGGAGCAGATCGACAGTCCTGTAATTTTCTGCTCCGGCAGACTGGGACTTTCCTCCTACGACCCCGACCAGATGGGCACAGACTTTAAGCCGCTTTTCAATAAGATACTTGAGCATATCCCGGCTCCCGAGGGCGACCCCGACGGCGAGCTCCAGGTGCTTGTATCATCCATCGACTATAACGAATACGTCGGCAGAATCGCCATCGGACGCATCGAGCGCGGCAGAATGCGCAAGAATCAGGACGTTATCGTGTGCGACCACCACAATCGTACCGCGCCGTTCAGAAGCAAGATCGTATCCCTCTACCAGTTCGAGGGTCTGAACAAGGTCGAGGTTGACGAGGCAATGGTCGGCGATATCGTGTGCTTCTCCGGTATCGAGGGCGTTACCATCGGTCAGACTATCTGCTCCGTTAACTGCCCCGAGCCGCTTCCTTTCGTGAAGATCTCAGAGCCGACAGTTGAAATGACATTCTCCGTAAATACCAGCCCGTTTGCCGGCAGAGAGGGCAAGTTCGTAACCTCCCGCCAGATCCGAGAGCGCCTGATGAAGGAGACCCTAAAGGACGTATCCCTGCGCGTGACCGACAGCGACAAGCTGGACGCATACAATGTAGCAGGCCGCGGTGAAATGCACCTGTCCATACTCATCGAGACCATGCGCCGCGAGGGTTACGAGCTTTCCGTAAGCACGCCGCGCGTACTCACCAAGGAGATCGACGGCGTACTCTGCGAGCCGGTTGAGCGCCTGGTTGCAGACGTTCCTGCCGACGCAGTAGGCGCCGTAATGCAGAGCATGGGTCAGCGCAAGGGCGAGATGATCTCCATGCACCCCATCGGAAACCGCACACGCCTTGAGTTCCTGGTTCCGTCCAGAGGTCTGTTCGGTTACAGAAGCGAGTTCATGACCGACACCAAGGGCGAAGGCATCATGAATTCCACGTTTGATTCCTACAAGCCGTACTTCGGCGATATCCCGAGAAGAACTGTAGGTTCCCTCATTGCCTGGGAGACCGGTCCTTCCATCACCTATGGTCTGTTCAATGCGCAGGAGCGCGGTACGCTGTTCATCGGCGCAGGCGTTCCGGTATACGAGGGCATGATCGTCGGCGTTTCCCCGAAGGCAGGCGATATTGTCATCAACGTGTGCAAGAAGAAGCACCTCACGAATACCCGTGCTTCCGGCTCTGATGACGCTCTGCACCTTATCCCGCCGAAGCAGATGAGCCTTGAGGAGTGCCTTGACTTCATTCAGGACGATGAGCTTGTTGAGGTAACACCGAAGAACATCCGTATGAGAAAGGTTATCCTTGAGCGCGACCTGAGACTCAAGAACGAGGCAAAGACCAAGAAGTAACAGAACAGCAGCCGCACGACATCACGCGCGGCTGTTTTTATGAGGTGAGTATGTACAAAGCGATATTATGGGACGTCGATGGCACTCTGCTTAACTTTCTCAAATCAGAAAACGCGGCAATAAAGGAGTGCTTCCAGCATTTCGGGCTTCCGGAATGCACCGACGAGATGGTTGGAGTGTACTCCGCGATAAACGAAGGCTACTGGAAGCTCCTCGAACGCGGGGAGATCACAAAGCCGGAGCTTTTCACGCGGCGGTTCCGCGACTTCTTTGGGAAGATCGGAGTGACCTGCGATGAAGAGGAGTTCAACTCGCTGTATCAGCGTACGCTTGGGAGCCACATTTTCCCGAACGACAACGGGATAGAGCTTGTACGGTCGCTGAAAGGGCGCGTCCATCAGTACGCGGTGACGAACGGCTCCGCGGTCGCGCAGGAGCGCAAGCTGAGCGTATCCGGGCTTGATAAGCTGTTCGACGGTATCTTCATCTCGGATAAGGTAGGCGCAGAAAAGCCGGCCACGGAGTTTTTCGACCGCGTATTTGAGCAGATTCCCGAGAACAGGGAAGATGTGATAATCGTCGGGGACTCCCTGACAAGCGACATCAGAGGCGCAAACAATGCCGGAATAGCCTGCTGCTGGTACTCTCCGGAACATTCCGAGCCTCCCGCAGACCTTCGTATAGACTACACAATAACCGACCTCAACCAGATAACCGAGATAATATAAATAAATCCCCGGAAGCGAGCTTCCGGGGATTCTTTTACATCATCGGGGCAAACAGCCGCAGTATGGCACGGCCGATGCGCTTGAAAATATTGATGTGAATGCAGTCCGAGTAGGTTATCTCCTGGCAGACCTTGAGCGTTTCGAGGTAGTCGCGCTTTATATCGGGAATGCACTCGCACTTGTACATCCAGGAAGCGCACTCGAAGTGCAGGTAAAGGCTTCGGAAATCAAGGTTGATCGTGCCGACGACCGCCGCCTTGTCGTCCGAAACGAAGTTTTTCGCGTGAATGAATCCGGGGGTATATTCGTAGATTTTCACGCCGTATTTTACGAGCTTACGGTAGTGCGCGCGGGTCACGGCGAAAACGAACCACTTGTCCGGAATATGCGGAGTGATGATGCGGACGTCAATTCCGCTTTTTGCGGCGAGAATGAGCGCCGTCTGCATTTCGTTGTCGATTACGAGGTAGGGCGTGGTGATGTACACATAGTCCTCGGCGCTGTTGATTATATTGAGGTAGACGTTTTCGCCGACCGGTTCGTCGTCAAGCGGGGAATCGGTGAACGGCACCACAAGGCCTTCTCCGCGGCAGTCCGCGATTTCCTCCGGTCGGGGCATGTATTGACTGTATTCGTCGGGCTTGCTGTGGGTAAGGAAGTTCCACATTGCAAGGAACATCATCGTGAAGCTCCAGACGCCCTCGCCCTTGAGCATAACGGCGCTGTCCTTCCAGTGGCCGTACTTTTCGTATTCGTTGATATACTCGTCGGCGAGGTTAATGCCGCCGGTGAACGCAGTATGACCGTCGATGACAAGAATTTTACGGTGATCGCGGTTGTTCATTTTCGCCGACCATATCGGCCGGAACTGATTGAACACCCTGCACTTTATGCCCTTTTCCTCAAGAATTTCGTTATACTTGTAGGGGAGGGTAAACAGGCAGCCGATATCGTCGTATATCATGCGGACGTCAACGCCCTCTTTCACCTTCCGTTCGAGGATATCGAGGATAGTTCCCCACATTTTGCCCTCGGCGACGATAAAATATTCGAGGAATATAAAGCGCTGCGCCTTTTCCAGCTCCTCTATCATTGCGGCGAATTTCGCCTCGCCGATAGGAAAGTAGGTAGTTTTGGTGTTTGCGTAGACCGGATAGCCTCCGTAGTTGTAGAGGTACTTCGCCTGCTTTTCAGCGGCGGTGTTGTCCCGGTGGAGAGCGCTCATAAGCTCGTTGTTCTGCGGGAGCAGCAGCCGGGCTTCATCGTTGTACTGCGTCATTCGTTTTCGCAGACGGTCGCCAGAGTGGCTGTTGCCAAAGAAAACGTAGAACATCACGCCGAAAATCGGGAATGACAGGATAGCGAACATCCACGCCATTTTGTAGCTCGGGTTAATGTCCATATTATAAATGTACAGTGAGAGTATCACACCCAGAAGCACGAACGCGAAGTAAGAGTAAGTATACTGCGTGCCGAACGACAGGAATATTACCACCAGGTAGGTGAGCTGTAAGAGTATGCCGATAACGCATACCGTCGTTCGGTTGAATATCTTTTTAAGTAATTTTGTTAAAAAATGCATTTATTGTCTCCTTGCTATGGATAAAACCACCTCTTATATTGTATGCAAAAATTACGGATTTGTCAAGGTCACAAATTCACAAAGTGTGAAAAAAGCGGCAGCTTTGAAGCCGCCGCCTGAATATTTAGTTGTTTTCCGCCTCGGAGGTCTTTTTGGATCTGCCAGAATCCGGCACAACGTAGTAAACACGTTCGTCCGGCTTAGCGAAATCCAGCTTGCTGCGCGCCATATCTTCGATGTACTCGTCCATATCGGCGTCCTCGTCGAGATATCTGCGGATCTCATCGTTGGAGTCCTCCACAGCGGAGGTCTGTGCTACAAGATCTTCATATTGCTGCTCGTAGTTGCTGATGGAAATATTGGTTGACACGATGGAAACAACAACGAACACCGCAACCATGATACCTGCGGTAAATGCGAGCATTTTAAGTATGCTGTGCTTTCTTCTTGGCGTTGTTGCTTCGTATGACCTGAGCCTTAATGACATGACCTGTTTCACTTCCCCTAGTATGAACTTTACGGCTTTCTTTATTATACACTATTTTAACCTTATTTTGCAAGGGTTTGCGGAGCTTTTTTTCAGCGCTCAGGCAAATTTTGTTGATTTCCCCAAATACGCCAGCCCACACATGTGCAATAGCGCCAAATAGTCTGCCGAAAATTCTGCCGAAAAAGCGGAAAACCGCCGACAGAGCCGACCGAACCGCCCCCGCGACCGCATTTTCAACGATGTTTAGGAGCCTTCCGAGCGTTGTAATGTAGGTGAAAATCCCCGCGCCGAACCCGAGCACGGTGTATATCCTGATGTAGTTCCCGAGGGAAAGCGACAGCTTGGTAACAGCGCCGGCGGCGATGACGAAAAATACGATGTCGCAGACGAACGTCACCACCTGGAAGGGAAACATAACGCGAATTATTCGCAGAATTTCATATACGACTGCAAAAATCAGCCCGGCGGCGAACGCAATCATGAAGCAGTCCGGAATCGAATATGCCATAGCGCTCACCTGAAAAGCTTTCCGAACATGTTTTCGGAGCTGCTGAAGCTGTTGTAGCAAAGGCTCTTTATATCTCCGAACATCGACAGATCGCCGGTTTCTGCCTCCAGCGCCCTGACATGGAGATCCCTTCCGCGGACGACCAACTCGCCCATTATCGTGTTGAGAACTATTTTTGTCTCAGAAAAGCTGTCGATGTCCTTTACGCCGGAAATGCGGAGCTCCCGGCGGTTTTCCATAATAACGTTATGCGGCTGCGACGAATTCTGCATAAAGCACCTCCTGCCTGATTTGTACAAGTATATTCAGGCAGGAGACGTAATATTACAGGTTCAGACGACCTCGTAGAGAGCGGCTGCGTCCTCTTTTTTCGTGAATTCTTTGACATCAAGCACACGCACCTTGAGCGGCTTTGCGCCGATGTTGATCTCGATGATGTCGCCTTCCTTGACGTCGTAGGAAGCACGGGCGGGCTTACCGTTGACGGAGACCTTCTCCGCGTCGCAGGCCTCGTTTGCAACTGTTCTGCGCTTTATAAGTCTTGAAACCTTGAGGTATTTGTCTAATCTCATTTCAAACCTGCTTTCTGTAAAACAATAGCGGCAGGCAAGCAGCCCGCCGCGTTTTGTCAGTCAAATCGGTTCAGATCAATTACTCGCTTACAGCGTCCTTGAGAGCTCTGCCTGCCTTGAATGCAGGAACCTTTGTAGCAGCGATCTCGATCTTCTCCTTGGTGCGGGGGTTGATACCCTCTCTAGCTGCACGCTCGCGTACCTCAAAAGTACCGAAGCCTACGAGCTGAATGGAGTCGCCCTTTGCGAGGGTCTCTGTTACGGTGTCTACGAAAGCTGCGAGAGCCTTCTCGGAATCCTTCTTGGTAAGACCAGTCTTCTCAGCAATAGATGTAACTAATTCTGCCTTTGTCATGTTGTTTGAACCTCCAAATTAATTATATAATCCAACGGTTACTGACCGTCAAATATCACTTTCATAAGCTCTGCGAGCTCTTCCTCTGACATCTCGTCGAGCTTTTTGCCCTTTTCTGCCGCCATTTTTTCGGCGCGGCTGAAGCTTATTATAAACGCATTTGAAGCGTATGTCAAGGCTTTTTCGCCGTCGATTTTTAAAATTCTGTCCAAATTACAAAAATCGAGCAGCATCTTTCCGCATGTCTGTTGATTTTGCGAATTGACCTCAAAGCCGTTTGCCTCCAGCATATCAAGCTCCGCGCGTATCCTGTCTGCAAATTCCTTTGCTGAATTCATCGGATATCCGGCTCTTGAAGCGCGCTTGCAGAGCTTTTCTCCGCGAAGCAGGGCAGGGAATGTGTTAGGTACGCTCTCCAGCGTCTCAGTAAAGGTTTCCTGGTGCTTGGATTCACGTTTCAGCGCGTCCCAGTTCTTGAGGACTTCCTCGCTGCCGTCCACCTTGACCTCGCCGAAAACATGAGGGTGACGATAAACCAGCTTCTGGCAGATATCATTGCACACATCGTCGAAATCGAACGTTCCGTTTTCACGTTCGATCTGCGCATGGAATACTATCTGGAGCAGCAGGTCGCCAAGCTCTTCGCGAAGCATTTCGGGGCTGTTCTTGTCGATGCCCTCACATACCTCGTAGGTTTCCTCGATAAGATCGGTGCGAATACTCTCGTGAGTCTGAACCTTGTCCCAGGGGCAGCCGTTTTCGGATCTCAGAATTTCGATGATTTGCCTGAGGTCGTCGATACTGTATTTGTCCTTGAAGTCAAAGTTTGCCATAATATACACCAGCCTTTTATTTAAGCCCTTTTGAGGCGATACCTTCTATATATTACCCTATTTTCGCGCTTTTTTCAAGGGGTTTTATAAATTTTTTCCGGCAGATTTTATTAATCGGCGCTTTTTACGAAAATCCAATGTTGAAATTAGTGATATTCCATAAACAATAGCGCCTGCAAACACTGCTGTAATGACGTTCAGAGGCGATGGCATCGCGTTTTTTACCACCTGGAACACAAGCGCGGCGGAAACTCCGCAGAGCAGCGAGCAGAACAGCGGACGCTTCACGCAGGCGAAAACACTGATCTTCCCGCCGAGTTTTCTTCGTAGAATCAGCGACCCGGCGGCAGCCATTACGATGTAACCCACGGCGGTGGAAACAGCGGCGCCGGAGATATTCAGCGCGGGAATTGATATCAGCAGCGGATTCAGCAAAGCCTTGAGAGCAACAGCGCAGCACATGAGAATAAGCGGGATATGTGCCTTTCCGATAGCCTGGAACACCCCGAACATAGCCGAAGCGATTATCATGAAAAGACCTCCGGCGCACAGAACTGCGAAGGCTCCGGCACAGGCGCTGACCTCGGCTGTGCGGCTGCGGTACAGCATGGAGAGCAGCGGTTCCGCGAGGACGGCGGCTCCGACGCATGCCGGGAATCCGATAGCAGCCGCGGCGCGGAACAGCGTACAGCAGCCCTGCGCCGCTGCGTTTTCGTCTTTGCGTTCCCATGCGGCGGCGATTTCCGGCACGGAGGTCTTTTCGGTCATGCCAGCAAACGAGGGGATCAGCATGAACATTGTCATTGCGATCCCGGTGTAGCTTCCGTACATGAAGTTTGCAAGTCCGGGAAGTCCTCCGGCGGCGGGTAGTATATCAGAGAATTCGCGCTGGAAGTATACAGCGCTCATTTCAGCGGAGGCTTTCAGGGTGCGGGTGACGGTCAGCAGGTCGATGAAGGATACGCAGTTCATTACCAGGGCAGAAGCCGCGACCGGTATTATCTCGCGTATCAGCCGGAATCCGATGACGCGTTTCCTGTCTGCCGGAGTTCTGTCCGGCGCGGGGTATGTGCGGCGCTTTCGGTCGGATATCAGCAGGGAGATAAGTCCGCACAGTTCGCTCAGGGAGACCGCCGCGATCGCTCCGGCGGCGGCATAGGGAAGCGCGGCGGCGTAGGCGGAGGAGTAGTCCGCATATTGTATGCCGAAAACGTCCAGTCCGTTATCAAACCGGTATTTTGCATAGAACACCACCCCGTAGCTGAGGGCAAGTCCGGCGGCGGCTCTGGAAACAGCCTCGGCGACTGCGGCGGCTGCGGAAGGAACTACGTCTGAAAGCCCCTCGTGATAGCCGCGCAGCACGGAAGCTATGCAGCATATCATGACTGCGGGGGAAATGGCGATTACCGCCGGAGTGCTTTCCGGAGAGCATGCGATGTGCTCGGCAAAGAATGCGGAAAACAGCGCGACCACAAGCGTACCTGCAAGTCCCAGTACGGAGAACAGCGCGAGAGCCGTCCGGCGGGTGCGGAGCGCGTTTTCCGGGCGTCCTGCGGCGATGTTCTGGGCGGTGAGCCTCATCATTACAGCGGGGATACCCGCGGCGGTCAGGGCGAATACCGGGGAGTACAGTCCGTACGCGGTGGAGAAGTAGCCCATGCCGGTTCCGCCGAGAATGTTCGCGAGTGGTATTTTGAATACTGCGCCGACTATCTTTGTGATAGTCATGGAAGCGAACAGTATCGCGGTGTTTTTCATATATTTCTTGTTCATCGGAGTTCCTTTCGTTGTATACGGCGTGTCCTGGTAAATTGTATTTGCGATACTGCGTAAATATTACATCAATCCGGTGTGACCAAAAAGGCGGCGGATTCATACAATAAAGCAGCGATAGCATCGCAATTCTAACGAAAGGAGTTTATCCGAATGAACAAGATAAACGAGTGCGAAGCGGCACGGAACGTAGGTTACGCATACGTTCCATGGCAGCGCATGGAAAAGGTGTACCCGCCGAATAAGGCGCTGTGTGTGGGCACGATATTTCCGGAGCTGAATATAACGATCGACGAGTACGAAAGGGGGCTTTGGAATGGGAAATAACATGTATCGCCGTCCGGGACCGCCTCCGCGTCCGCCGCGCCCGGAGTCTCAGCGCACTAACAGCGCAAGCTGCGAGGAGCTCCTTCGTGCGATAGCCGAGGCGGATTTCTTCGCGCAGGATCTGAAACTCTACCTGGATACCCATCCTGACGACAAGCGCGCGGTAGAGATGTATGCGGAAGCGTGCCGTCAGTACATGGCGTGCAAGGCTGCATTCGAGGACAGCTTCTACCCGCTGACTGCAAGCAGTGCGGGCAGGGACGGATGCTGGGACTGGCCCGAAGGCGTCTGGGCACCGTTCAAGTAAGGAGGCGGAGCGATGTTTGTTTTTGAGAAGAGAACGCAGATCCCGGTCTGCATAAAGAACCGCAATCCCCGGCTTGCGGGTATAATACTGGAACAGTACGGCGGAGCCGATGGCGAATTAAGCGCGTCGCTGAGGTACCTTTCCCAGCGGTTCACAATGCCGGATAACATGGGCAAGGGGCTTCTTACGGACATAGGCACCGAGGAGCTGGGGCATCTTGAGATAATCGGCAGCATAGTAGGACAGCTGACCGACGGAGAAGGGGCAAAGAGCTTCGATAAGTATGGGAACGGCGATTACTACGCAGGGCATGCAAACGGAGTTTACCCGGTCAATGCGGCGGGAGTACCATTCAGCGCGGCTTATTTCGCGGTGAAGGCCGATCCGATCGCCGATATCGTCGAGGACATGGCGGCGGAGCAGAAGGCTCGCGCGACTTATGACAATATACTTCGCCTTTCGGACGACCCGGACGTCAACGAGGTGATCAAATTCCTGCGGGCGCGTGAAGTTGTACACTTTCAGCGTTTCGGCGAACTCTTGAACCACTATCAGAGCAGCATTAAGTAAAAACAAAACATCGGCGGTTCGGAGTCCGCCGATGTTTTTCTTTGATGAGATTATTGAGTTGCGCCACGAGCACATGTGCAACCAGATAATGGATCTTGCAATGGAGCAGCTCCTGGAGGAAAGCGGGAAATCCCGCAGGGAAGCCCAGGAAACAGCAGTGTTCTGCCAGGTCGATTATATGATGTACAGTGCGCTTTCCCGTGCGGAGTTTCTCTATACCCAGCAGATAGGCAGGGGAGGTACTATGTGCGACTACAGTTTCAGGAAAAGATAACCGCTTTCTATTGACAAACCTGCTCGGAGATACTATAATTATAGTATAAAAAAGAGAGGTAGATAGGAATGATTCACGTTAAATTACAGCTTGGCTGCCTGCTGGTAATTCTGTATATTGTGATAAGTTACATCAAGGAAACTACAAAGACCAAAATGAAATGCGATCACTTCTTTGACGCGCTTATGATAGTCACTCCCTGGGCGGTTTTTTTCGATGGATTTACAGCATGGACGGTCAACCATATGGATATAGTCCCAGACATGGTGAACAGGATTGCGCACCTGCTGTTCTTCCTTCTAATGGATATGACGATCATCATTACGACCGCGTATACATTTGACCAGCTTCTCGGATTCCGTAAAAAGCGGCACATACTGTACCTCGGGATTCCGGGAATCATCTCGCTTTTGCTGGTCTGCCTTGGAATAGGCGACCTCCGCTTCATCGAGGGCGCAACAACGTGGTACTCCATGGGCTTTTCCGTGTACGTCTGCTATGCAACGATAATCCTGTATTATGGCGCGGTACTGTATTTTGTGATTTCAAGACGGCGCTTTCTGCCGAAGGATAAGGTGCTCGGAACACTGTCGTTCATTGTGATAGCGGGCGTGATACTGGTAACTCAGACCATCTTCCCGGAGGTTCTGCTGACCGCTATATTCCCGACTATACTCCTGCTGGGAATTTACATTGACTTCGAGAACCCTGCGATCCGCAAGCTGACGATGTACACGGACGAAATGGCGGACGGATTTGCAACGATGGTCGAGAGCCGCGACAACAACACCGGCGGACATATCAAGCGCACAAAGGCTTACGTTACGCTGATGCTGAATAAAATGCGCGGCGACAGCTACTACCGCAGGGTGCTCAGCCGGGATTACATAACGCATGTTATAAACGCCGCTCCGCTCCATGACGTAGGAAAGATAGCGACCCCGGACAGCATTCTCCAGAAGCCCGGGAAGCTCACCGATGAGGAATACGCCATCATGAAGCGTCACGCCGCAGAGGGCGGAAAGATAATCCAGCAGACCTTCCGCGACCTTGACGACGCGGACTTCCGGCAGATAGCCTACGAAGTTGCGAGGTTTCACCACGAAAAGTATAGCGGAAAGGGCTACCCGGACGGCCTGAAAGCCGAAGAGATACCGCTCCATGCAAGGATAATGGCAGTCGCGGACGTATTCGACGCCGTATCCCAGAAGCGCTGCTACCGCGACGCAATGCCACTGGAGCAGTGCTTCGACATAATCAGAAGGGGGAGGGGAACGGACTTCGACCCCGACCTTGTTGACATCTTCCTGGATTCAAAGGAAGAGATAATTCAGCTTATGAACGCAAACGACGCCCAGGAAGAAGAACAGCCGTAACGGCTTCATAGCACAAAAAAGCTGCCCATATCCGGGCAGCTTTTTTCAGTTATCATTCTGCGAATTCTGTTCTTCCTGCTGGAGTTCAGCGCGGTATTTTGCTTCTGCGGCTTCGCGCTCGGCAATCCGCTCCTGAAGCTTCTTTGCGCGGTGCTTCTTTCTGAGGAAAAATGCGAGGCTCATTGCGCCCCATATTACAAGAAGCGCTCCTATCGCGATTCCCATTATAATAAGCGATAATGCTAAGTAATCGTCCATGTCAGCCCTCCGTGCCGCTTTCAAAGTAGCTTTCCAGATACTGCCTGAAATTTTCAGGGCTGCGCTGGATACGTTTCTTTATTGAATCCGCCTCGGTCTTGTCCGCCGCGGATATCGTAAGGTAGTACTTCTGCCTGCCTGTTTTTTCAGACTTGATGGTGACGCCTATCGTGCAGGTACCGTTTTCGTGTTCGGCGTAGCGCACTGAAACGAGCGAATCCTTCTTAATTTCATCGCGGGTGTAGACCTTCACGGCCTCCTCGAACATCTTTTCGCGGATCGACTGCGGAAGTTCGCTGCCGAATTCCCTTGCAGCGGCGTCGCCGAGCCTGGTGTTTGAGTATACCGGAATACCGTTGACCTCCTGGCAGGTGCAGAGCCTTCCGGTGATGCCGTCCAGCGCTTCCATAAGGTCGAAATAATTCACCGCCTGTTCGAGCGAGGTTATCTCGATAAGCTGATCGCGGTTGAGCGGGCAGCCGATACTGTATAAAAGATGGCATACCAGTATCCGTATTTTATTCACATCGTCTATTCGTATTCTCGGTTGTTCTTTCATCGTATCACCACTTTGAATAATTGAGCAGGGGAAGTAACATGGGATTTACAGCTTTCCTTCGGAGGAAAGCGCGGAAACCAGCGCGATATTCAGCGCAGCCTCAACGCACGGAACCGCGCGCGGAACTACGCATGGATCGTGCCTTCCCTTGATGACTAGCTCCTGCTCGGTCATCTCCTTGAAGTCGACGCTGTTCTGCGGGCGCGAAATTGAGGGCGTAGGCTTGAACGCGGCGCGGAATATAACTGGCATTCCGGAGGAGATCCCGCCAAGTATGCCGCCGTGGTTGTTGGTGAGCGTTACGACCTTTCCGTCCCTCAGCGCGAATTCGTCGTTGTTTTCGCTGCCGAACATGTCCGCACAGCCGAATCCGTTGCCGAACTCGATTCCCTTTACCGCCGGAATAGCGAACACCAGCCGGGATATTACGTTTTCCAGACCGTCCATCATCGGGGAGCCGACGCCCGCTGGCATTCCAACGGCCGCGCATTCAATAACGCCGCCAACGCTGTTGAGCTGCTCCCTCGCTGAAAGAATCTCGGCGCGCATTTTTTCCTCGGCTTCGTCTGATAACACCGGGAAGCTCCTCGACTTTACAGCCTCAAGCTGCTCTGCGGATACGTTCATCGGGTCGAATGCTTCGTCGGAAATGCCGTGCAGCGAACGGATATGCGCTCCGGTGGTAATGCCGCGGCTTTTAAGTATCTGTGCGCATACAGCTCCCGCGAACACCAGCGGAGCGGTTATTCTTCCCGAGAAGTGACCGCCGCCGCGCGGGTCGTTTGCGCCGTTGTAGCGGAGGAATCCCGTGTAATCCGCATGCGCCGGGCGCGCGATGTGCGAAATGTTGTTATAGTCCGCGGAGTGCTGCTCGGCATTGAATATGACGGCGGCAAGCGGAGTTCCGGTCGTCCTGCCCTCGTAGAATCCCGAAAGTACCTCCGGGAGATCCTTTTCAAGCCGGAGCGTGGACGTGCCGTCTTTCTTTGCAGCCCTGCGCGCCATGAATTTCCCGATCTCCTCAAAGTCGAGCGGCTCGCCTGCGGGGAGGTTGTCAAGCACGACGCCTATGCCTCTGCCGTGGCTCTCGCCGAAAATGGAAACGGAGATACCGCCGTTAAACAATGACGACATCGTATTCACCTCCAAGCGCTCTGAAATCCTCGAAGAAAGTGGGGTAGCTCTTTGCAACGCACTCGGCGTTGGTAATGGTCAGCGTGGAGGTGCAGCGCTGCGAAGCAATGGCGAGGGACATTGCGATACGGTGGTCGTTGAAGCTGGAGCATACGCCGCCGGAAAGCTCCCTGACGCCTGTTATCTCAAGCTCGTCGTTGACTATGCGGACGTTCGCGCCCAGCGAATTCAGCACGGTGGAGATAGAGACCAGACGGTCGCTTTCCTTTATGCGAAGGCGCTTGCAGCCGCGTATGTGGGAATCTCCCTCGGCAAATGACGCGAGCACGGTAAGGATAGGAACCAGGTCGGGAATATCCGAAGCGTCCACGTCGAAGCCGGAGTAGCTTCCGTTAATTGTGATCATGTTGTCGATGATGCTGAATACTTCGCGGTCGCCCTGTACGCTTGCGGGGTTTATCCCTGCGATGTCGATACTGCTTCCGAGGGCGTTTGCAACTGCGAAGAACGCCGCCTGCGAGCAGTCGCCTTCCACGGAGTACTTCGCGGGTTTGAACTGCTGAACTCCCTTAATGCTGTAGTTTCCGTTGAATTCAAGCGTTTCAATGCCGAAATCGCGCATGCAGTGAACCGTGATATCAGCGTAGGGCTTTGATTGCAGCGGGGAAGTGAGCTGAATAGTGCTGCTTCCCTCAAGGAGCGGCATAGCGAACATAAGTCCGGTGATGAACTGCGAGGAGATGTCGCCGGTCACGGGGTAAACGCCGGAATCGAGCTTTCCCTTAATATGGTATGGAAGCGTATCGGAAACGAACTTCACGCCGTGCTTCGGGAACTGCTCCAGATAGGGAGTTATCGGCCGTGTAGGGAGCTTTCCGCAGCCGGTGAACACTGCTTCCACGCCAAGCGCGGCGGCAACCGGAATGATGAACCTCAGCGTTGAGCCTGACTCACGGCAGTTTATCTCGGCGTATTCGGGAGCCTTCTCGATACCCTTGACATAGGTGACGCCGTTTTCGGTGCGTATTTCTGCTCCGAGGGCGGTAAGCGCCTCGGTGGTCGCGTCGATGTCCTCGCACTGGAGCACGCCGGTTATCTCGCTCTCGCCCTTTGCCAGAGCGGCGCAGATGAGGGCGCGGTGTGAAATGCTCTTTGACGGAGGAATAACAACTCTGCCGGACAGAGTGCGCGGTTGTATAACAATATTCATATGGCCTCCTCAGCTTTTCAGGAACTTCTCGTAATCTTCGGTGGACATGCTGACGACCTTGCTGTCGCCTATTCCGGAGCAGATTATGATGTTCATTCCGGAGGAAAGGCGCTTTTTGTCGCCGAGGGAGTATTTATACAGTATGTCTATGGGCGCATTGTCCGTGAGCGGCAGATGACACTTCGCGAGCAGTGCGTCGAGCTTTTCCGCTGTGCCTGCGGAGCACATTCCGAGGCGCTCTGCAATGTGAGTGAACGTGCTCATTCCGATTGCTACGGCATACCCATGTGTAATGCCGGTGTAGTTGTAGTACTTTTCGATAGCGTGACCGAGCGTATGACCGAAGTTAAGAAGCATTCTTTCGCCCTTTTCGCGCTCGTCGTTTTCGACCACCTGAGCCTTGATGGAAACGCAGCGGGTGATGATATCCTCAAGATTATCGCGGACGTCCTTTTCGACGAGAATGTCGAAAAGCTCCCTGGATTTTATCATGCCGTACTTCACGACCTCCGCCATACCATCGGCGAAAAATTCCGGCGTCAGGCTGTGGAGCGCGTCAATGTCGCACAGGACGAGCTGCGGCTGATAGAAAGCGCCGACAAGATTCTTGCCGCCTGCGATGTCGACGGCGGTCTTGCCTCCGACTGAGCTGTCAGTCTGGGCGAGAACAGTGGTTGGGATCTGTACGAAGCCTATACCGCGCATGTATGTAGCCGCGGCGAATCCGGTGAGGTCGCCGACTACTCCGCCGCCGAGCGCTATGAGAGCGTCTGAGCGGGTGAATCCCTTTTCAGCGAGGAAATCGTACAGCCCGAGGAGCGTAGCGTGGCTTTTTGAAGCCTCCCCGTGCGGGAAAACATACTTTTCAGCGCTGAATCCGCTTTCAACAAGGGATTTCATCAGCCTTTCGGAGTAGAGCGGGTCAACGTTGTCGTCTGTTACTACGCACACGTGCCGCGCCTTTATTGCCGCGGAAATATATTCGCCTGATTTATCCAGCAGGCCGCCGCCTATGAAAATATCGTAGCTGCGGCTTGCGTTTACGTGAACTTTTTGCATTCAGATTATCCTTTCAAATATTATAATCTACATCATTATAACTCATTTGCGCGAAAAAGTCAACCATTTAGACCTGAAACCGCTTTCCTTCCCGCAGATTACTATTTTACCGAGCCATAGGAGCACATGAATGTTTTTTGTGAAAAGGACTTTACATAAAGCGCAAAACGTGATATAATAAGATGTAAAGCCTAAAATTAGACACAGGCAAATCCAAATCTCAGGAGGAATACATAATTATGGGTATGACGATGACACAGAAGATCCTCGCAAAGCATGCAGGGCTTGACAGTGTTGTTGAAGGGCAGCTCATAAGGGCTAAGCTGGACATGGTGCTCGGCAACGATATCACCAGCCCGGTCGCTATCAACGAATTTCAGAAGAACGGCTTCGACAGCGTTTTTGACCGCACGAAGATCTCCCTTGTAATGGATCACTTCACCCCTAACAAAGACATCAAGGCGGCAAAGCAGTGCCAGCAGTGCCGCAGCTTTGCAGATAAATACGACATCGTGAACTACTACGACGTAGGAAACGTGGGGATCGAGCATGCGCTCCTCCCTGAAAAAGGACTTGTAGTACCCTCCGACTGCGTGATCGGCGCGGACAGCCACACATGTACATACGGCGCTCTCGGCGCGTTTTCCACCGGCGTAGGCTCCACTGATATGGCTGCCGGAATGGCTACCGGCGAGGCGTGGTTCAAGGTTCCCTCCGCCATCAAGTTCAACCTGACTGGCAAGCTCGGCAAGTGGGTTTCCGGCAAGGACGTTATACTGCACATCATCGGAATGATCGGCGTTGACGGCGCTCTGTACCAGTCCATGGAGTTCACCGGCGACGGTCTGAAGAACCTTTCGATGGACGACCGCCTCTGCATGGCAAACATGGCTATCGAAGCAGGCGCCAAGAACGGCATTTTCGAGGTCGACGACGTTACTCTCGAGTACGTAAAGGGCAGGACAGACCGCAAATTCGAGGTGTTCAAGGCTGACCCCGACGCGCACTACAACCGCGTTATCGACATCGACCTCTCCACGATCCGCCCGACAGTGGCATTCCCGCACCTCCCTGAGAACACAAAGACCATCGACGAAATAGGCAAGATGGATAAGATAAAGATAGATCAGGTAGTTATCGGCTCATGTACCAACGGCAGGTACTCCGACCTGGAGGCTGCCGCAAAGGTAGTAAAGGGCAAGCATGTTGCAAAAGGCGTACGCGCTATCGTTATCCCCGCAACACAGCAGATCTACCTGGACGCTCTGCGCAGCGGTCTGCTCGAGACCTTCGTTGAAGCCGGAATGGTAGTTTCCGCACCGACCTGCGGTCCCTGCCTCGGCGGACATATGGGTATCCTTGCTCCTGGCGAGAGAGCAGTCTCCACCACCAACAGAAACTTCGTCGGCAGAATGGGCGACGTTACCTCCGAGGTATACCTTGCAAGCCCGGCGATAGCTGCGGCAAGCGCCCTGACAGGCTATATCTCTGACGTACAGGAATAAGGAGGTCTCATAATGAAAGCACACGGAATCGTACATAAGTACGGCGATAATGTAGATACAGACGTAATAATCCCGGCTCGCTACCTCAATACCGCAGACCACAAGGAACTCGCTTCACACTGCATGGAGGATATCGACAAGGATTTCGTGAACAAGGTAAAGCCCGGCGATATCATGGTTGCTAACCTCAACTTCGGCTGCGGAAGCTCCCGCGAGCACGCACCGATCGCCATCAAGGAAAGCGGCATTGCATGCGTTATCGCTTCCACATTTGCAAGAATTTTCTACCGCAACGCGATCAACATCGGTCTGCCGATACTCGAGTGCGACGAAGCCGCAAAGGACATCGACGCAGGCAACGAGGTCGATATAGACTTTGACACAGGCGTTATCACCAACGTGACCAAGGGACATAAATATCAGGCTCAGCCGTTCCCTGAGTTTATCAAGGAAATAATCAACAAGGGCGGGCTTCTCAACTCTCTCAAGGGCTGAATGTAACTGGGGGCGTTTCTGTGATAATCAATATTCAGAACGTTCTGCGAACTTCGCAGCTTTCAACCGAGATTCTCGCCGGTATTGCCCGCACGGGGGATTATACCGCGCAGCTAGACTCAAATTACTACCGCGAACGCCTGAGCGATTCGCTCCTGACCGCGGTAGTTTACTGCGACAAGACCGTCAGAGGTGTCTGTGTTTGCAAACTCTCGATGATACCCGACAGCTGCGAGATAGATTCCATCTGCATTGAGGAAGGATTCCGGCGCAAAGGGCTTGGCAAAAAGCTCCTGGCGCATTCGCTGAGGAATATGCGTTCGCAGCATATCAAGACCGCCTACGTGTGGGTCAACGACGCGGACGCGGAGGCTGTGGAGTTCTTTACGGCTTTTGGGTTCAAGCCTGACGGAAAGCGGCACAGCGGAGGTTCGCGCTTTAAAATCGACATATATTAGAAAGGGGTATTCTATGGAAAAGAATATCGCAGTTATCAAGGGCGACGGTATCGGTCCTGAGATAGTGACTGAAGCTATGAAGGTGTTGGACAAGGTCGCAGCAAAATTCGGACATAAGTTCAACTACGAGCAGCTTCTGATGGGCGGCTGCTCCATCGACGCAAACGGAGTTCCGCTCACAGACGAAACCATTGAGCGCTGCAAGGCGTCCGACGCGGTTCTGATGGGAAGCATCGGCGGCGACACCACAAAGTCTCCGTGGTACAAGCTTCCTGCTAACCTCCGTCCGGAGGCTGGACTGCTGAAGATTCGCAAGTCCCTGGGTCTTTTCGCGAACCTGCGCCCCTGCCTTCTGTTCAGCGAGCTTGCTTCTGCATGCCCGCTCAAGACAGAGATAAGCGAGAAGGGCTTTGACATGCTCATAATGCGCGAGCTTACCGGCGGTCTGTATTTCGGCGAGCGCCGCACCAGCGAGGTCGACGGCGTTATGACCGCAGTCGACACCCTCAGCTACAACGAAAAGGAGATCCGCCGCATAGCAATCAAGGCTTTCGACGTAGCAATGAAGCGCCGCAAGAAGGTAACGAGCGTTGATAAGGCGAACGTCCTCGACAGCTCCAGACTGTGGAGAAAGGTCGTTGAGGAAGTAGCAAAGGACTACCCCGAGGTAAAGCTGGAGCATATGCTGGTCGACAACTCTGCAATGCAGCTCGTAAAGGATCCCGCGCAGTTCGACGTCATGGTGACGGAGAACATGTTCGGTGATATCCTTTCCGACGAAGCTTCCATGATCACAGGCTCCATCGGTATGCTGCCCTCCGCCAGCATGAACGAGACCAAGTTCGGGCTTTACGAGCCGTCCGGCGGCTCTGCGCCTGACATTGCGGGTCAGAACAAGGCAAATCCGATAGCGACTATCCTCTCCGCTGCAATGATGCTGCGCTACTCCTTCGACATGAATGACGAGGCGGACGCAGTAGAGAACGCAGTACGCCAGACCATCAGGGACGGCTACCGCACGGGCGACATTATGTCCGACGGCATGAAGCTCCTGTCATGCACAGAGATGGGCAGCAAGATTGCCGAGTACATCTGACGAATGACTCAAGCCGTGTTTTTACGCGGCTTTTGGGCTTTTCGCCGAAAATTTCTCCACAAGGAGGGATTTTCATGGTGATTACATTGAAATAATGCAAAACGGTTGCATTTGTATTAAATATAGGTTATAATTAAGATAACGGTTTTTGAAAGGAGCATTTTTCGAAATGTACAGTGACATTGTAGATACCATCGGCTTCCTCGGACAGTACGACAGCGAAGTTGCCGACGCGATGAACCTGGAGCTGAAGCGCCAGAAGAGAAATCTTGAGCTTATCGCCAGCGAGAACATAGTTTCTCCGGCAGTAATGGCTGCTATGGGCAGCGTGCTTACCAACAAGTACGCCGAGGGCTATCCCGGAAAGCGCTACTACGGCGGCTGCGAGGACGTTGATATCGTAGAGAACATCGCCATCGAGCGTGCGAAGAAGCTGTTCGGCGCTGAGTTCGCAAACGTTCAGGCGCACTCCGGCGCACAGGCTAACACTGCGGTTTACGTGGCTCTTCTTCAGCCCGGCGACACCGTAATGGGCATGAGCCTTGCACACGGCGGTCACCTGACCCACGGCTCTCCGGTCAACATTTCCGGCAAGTTCTACAACTTCGTATCCTACGGCACAAACGACGAGGGCTTCATTGATTACGAGGAGCTTTACAAGCAGGCGAACAAGTGCAAGCCGAAGCTCATCGTAGCAGGCGCGTCCGCATATCCCAGAGTTATCGACTTCCCGAAGCTCGCTTCCATCGCAAGAGCAGTCGGCGCGTACCTGATGGTAGATATGGCTCACATTGCAGGTCTGGTAGCTGCTGGTCAGCACATCAGCCCGGTTCCGTACGCTGACGTTGTTACAACCACCACTCACAAGACCCTGAGAGGTCCTAGAGGCGGTCTGATACTCACAAACAACGAGTACATCGCAAAGAAGATCAACTCCGCTATTTTCCCGGGCGTACAGGGCGGCCCGCTCATGCACGTTATCGCAGGCAAGGCAGTTTGCTTCGGCGAGGCTCTCAAGCCTGAGTTCAAGACATACGGCGAGCAGATCGTGAAAAACGCGAAGGTTCTCGCTGACACCCTTCTTGAGAAGGGCTTCAAGCTGGTATCCGGCGGCACTGACAACCACCTCATGCTGGTTGATCTCCGTCCGTTCGACATCACCGGTAAGGACCTCCAGAACAACCTTGACGAGTGCTACATCACTGTTAATAAGAACGCTATCCCGAACGACCCGCAGAAGCCTGCGCTCACTTCCGGTGTCCGCATAGGCACTCCGGCAGTCACCACGAGAGGTCTGAAGGAGGACGACATGCGCGTTATCGGCGAGTGCATCTACCTCACCGCGAAGGACTTCGAGAGCAACAAGGAGAAGGTGCGCGGCATGGTCAACGAGCTCTGCGCGAAGTATCCGCTCTACGAGTAATTTGATTTTCTGTTCTCCCTTGCCCGGCGGCAGGGGAGGACTAAAGGAAATACGGTTAGCAAGGGCTATCAACAAACTGAATGATGAGGAAAAATACAAATGACAACTGTTAAGAATACAGAAGTTTTATATCAGAACTACAATTCCGTTGCTCCGCTTGGACTTATCTGCATGAACGGCACCCAGGAGCTGGGCGCAAAGATCAACAGTTACCTCGAGAGATGGGCAGACCGTAACGGCATGCCCCACGACGATTACATGATCGAGTGCCAGTGCCCGCGTTTCCAGTCCGGCGACGCCAAGGGACTTATCAAGAGCACCGTCCGCGGCAAGGATCTGTTTATCCTTGTAGACGTAGGAAACTATAGCTGCAAGTATCAGCTCTTCGACCAGGAGAACTGCATGTCCCCCGACGATCACTACATGGATCTGATGAGAATTATCCAGGCGGCAAGCGGAAAGCCCCACCGTATCAATGTGATCATGCCTCTGCTTTACGGCGGACGCCAGCACAGAAGAAGCTATCGTGAGTCCCTCGACTGCGCAGTAGCGCTTCAGGAGCTTCAGAGAATGGGCGTTTCCAACGTTGTCACCGTTGACGCTCACGACCCGAGAGTATGCAATGCAGTTCCGCTGATGGGTTTTGATAACGTAATGCCTTCTTATCAGGTGCTCAAGGCGATGTTCGCTGATTTCCCCGACCTCGTTGTTGACAAGGATCACTTCATGGTAGTAAGCCCGGACGAGGGCGCGCTCCAGAGAAACATGTTCTACGCTTCCGTAATGGGCGTTGACATGGGAATGTTCTACAAGCGCCGCGACTACTCCGTTATCGTGGACGGCAGAAATCCCATCGTTGCTCATGAGTACCTCGGTACTTCCGTTGAGGGCAAGGACATATTCGTTGCCGACGATATAATCTCCTCCGGCGAGTCCATGCTCGACATCGCCAAGGAGCTGAAGGCTCGCAAGGCTAAGAGAATGTTCGCTTATGCGACCTACCCGATATTCACAAAGGGTCTCGCAAAGTTCGACGAAGCATATGAGAAGGGTCTTATCCACGGCGTATTCGGCACCAACCTGACCTATCGTACGCCTGAGCTGCTCAAGCGCCCGTGGTTCAAGGAAGTTGACGTTTCCAAGTACCTCGCGTACTTCATCGCTTCCATCAACCACGATACCTCCATCAGCAATGTTATCGACCCGCACGAAAAGATCAAGGCACTCCTGAGAGAACACAGAGGTCTTTAAAATGCCCTTAGCAGACAGAATACGCCCCGCCACACTCAACGATGTGGTGGGGCAATCCCATCTGATAGGAAAAAACCGCCCGCTTACAAAAATTATTGAAAGCGGACGTATTCCTAATATGATATTTTACGGTCCTTCCGGCGTCGGAAAGACCACAGTAGCGCGAATAATCGCGGATTCAGCAAATATGCGGCTTCACAAGCTCAACGGAACCAACGCCTCCACTGCGGATATAAAGAGCGTGGTGTCTGAGGTCGATACGTTCCTCGGCTGCAACGGGATATTGCTGTACCTTGACGAGATACAGTACCTGAACAAAAAGCAGCAGCAGAGCCTTCTTGAATACATCGAGGACGGAAGCATAACGCTTATTGCTTCCACAACGGAGAATCCGTATTTCTACGTATACAATGCGATCCTGTCCCGGAGCACGGTATTCGAGTTCAAGCCGGTTCAGCCCGCAGAGCTTGAAAAGGCAATACGCCGCGGATTTTCACTCATGACCGAGGAAACCGGTGTTGAGTACCACCTTGACGACGAAGCGGTAAGGTACATCAGCCGCGGCTGCGGCGGTGACGTCCGCAAATCGCTGAACACGGTGGAGCTGTGCGCGCTGACCTGCACCGATGGTGAGATCACGCTGGAGCTTGCGCAGGAGCTGACTCAGCGCAGCAACATGCGCTACGACCGCGACGGAGACCAGCACTACGATCTGCTGTCCGCGCTCCAGAAGTCGATACGCGGCTCGGACGAAAACGCTGCGCTCCATTACGCTGCGCGGCTTATTGAAGCCGGGGACATAATTTCGCTGTCGCGCCGTCTGCTGGTCATCGCCAGCGAGGACATCGGACTTGCGTATCCGCAGGCCGCGATGATAACCAAAGCGTGCGTAGATAATGCAATGCAGCTCGGGCTTCCGGAAGCGCGTATTCCCCTGGCGCAGGCGGTAATAATGCTCGCGACCTCGCCGAAGTCAAACAGCGCAGAAAAAGCAATCGACGCGGCTCTCGCGGACGTCAAAAACGGACAGTCCTACGATTTCCCGCGTCAATTGCAGAATGTTCATTGCGATGGAGAAGGCGCGGCGGTCAAGGGTCAGCATTACCTGTACCCGCATGATTATCCCAACCACTGGGTGAAGCAGCAGTACCTCCCCGACCCGCTGAAAAACCGGGTCTACTACGAGTACGGAGAGAACAATCTGGAACAGGCAGCCAAGGATTATTGGAGCCGCATTAAAAAATAGTCTCGATCAGCTTCGGTGATTCGTCGGTGGAATAACGCCAACGGTCGATGTGACCGGAAGTGAGGAAATACTTCAGCTCATTGTCGCGGTACGTCTCGCTGGACGTATTCACGATGATGAGCTTTATTTTCATCTTTTCCGGATTGATAGCCTTTATGTAGACGCTCGCGCAGTCGTTTACATGTACGTCCTCGCGAAGCTCCGCAAGTCCGGCGAGGTTCGGGGTCAGTTCCACGAATATGCCGTATTCCTCGATGGAGCGCACAATGCCGGTTACTGTTTCTCCGGGTTCAAACAGGGAAGCGTTCTCCTGCCAAGTTCCGAGGAGTTCCTTGTGCGACAGGCATATTCTTCCGTTATCCACCGACTTGACAACAACGTGGATATTCTGCCCGACCGAGAAACGATCCTTCGGGTGAGTTATCCTCGACACGGATATCATGTCGATAGGGATAAGCGACGGAATACCGCAGCCAACGTCGACGAAGCAGCCGAACGGCTCCAGATGAGTTACCCGTGCCGGGATAATATCGCCGGAAGTCAGCGAGCCAAGGTAATCGCGCATGCAGCGCTCCTGCGCAAGCCGGCGGGAAAGCACCGCGTAGGTCTCGCCGTTTTCGTTCTCGCGGAAATCCGTTATCACGAAGGCGACCGGCTTGTTCACGCGGGATATCAGCGCGATGTCCTTTGTGGTTCCCTCGGTGATGCCAAGGGCGCCCTCCTCCCGGGGGATAAAGCCTTTCATACAGCCGAGGTCGAGGATCAGATTGTGGTGACTGTCGCATATAATGCAGGGAGCTTCCAGAATCTTCCCGGAAGTCATGCATTCGCTGAGGGTGTAGTAAGACAGCAGGGAACTCCTGTTGTCTGCGGTGCCGATAAGGCAGCCTTCAGGCAGATACTCTGTCATTTTGTACCTCCAGATGAATTTTTTCTGTAAATAATATGACGCAGCATGTGCAATTATTCAAAATGATACAGGATATTTATACAGTTACTTCATGTGTTTTTAGTAATCGGCTGTGAATGCTGTGAGAAATTGCCACAATAATGTTCAAAATACACTCCTGCTGTTAACAGGAGTGTCAGCTTGTCGAAAAAGTGTCTTTTGCCCGCGAAGCGGGCATTTGAAATCCGTTTTTTGCCTCAGCTCTGCCGAGGCAAAAAACACTTCTATCCCAGCAAGTGTGCGGGTTGGCGGCAAAGCCGCCAAGACGTGCGCGCGGCTGGGATGTTTCGGCGGAAAAGTCACTTTAGTGACTTTTTCGCCGGTCTAAGACTCCTGCTGTTAACAGGAGTGTGTTTGTTTTTATTATGCCTCGGGAGCCATCAGCCGTACCATTACAGCCTTCTGAGCGTGGAGTCTGTTCTCGGCCTCGTCGAAGATCTCGTCCGCATGCTGCTCGAATACCTTTGCGGTGATCTCTTCCTCGCGGTGAGCGGGCAGGCAGTGCATTACCATAGCGTCGGGCTTAGCGGAAGCCATTACAGCGTCGTTGATCTGATAGCCCTTGAATACCTCGCGGCGCTTAGCGGCTTCGCCCTCCTGACCCATGGAAGCCCATACGTCTGTGTAAACCACGTCGGCGTCAGCGGCAGCTTCGACAGGGTTGCTGATGATCTGGAACTTTCCGGGGTACTGCTTTGCGAAGTCGATGATGGTCTGGTCGGGGAAATAGCCCTCCGGGCAGCCGAGGGAAACGCTCATACCTACCTTGAGAGCGCCTACTGTCAGGGAGTTCGCCATGTTGTTGCCGTCGCCGATATAGCAGAACTTCAGACCGTCGAGCTTGTTCTTGTGCTCGCGGACTGTCTGGAGGTCGGCGAGGACCTGGCAGGGGTGGCAGTAGTCGGTCAGACCGTTGATTATCGGGATAGAGCCGTACTCAGCGAGGTCCTCGACTTCCTTCTGAGCGAAGGTGCGGATCATAATACCGCTGAGGTAACGAGACAGAACGCGTGCGGTGTCCTGAACCGGCTCGCCGCGGCCGATCTGAAGGTCACGTGAAGAAAGGAACAGCGCCTGACCGCCGAGCTGGTACATACCGGTCTCAAAGGAAACGCGTGTTCTTGTGGAGGATTTCTGGAAGATCATACCAAGGGTCTGACCCTTGAGAATATTGTGTGGAATGCCGTGTTTCTGCTCGTACTTGAGCTGGTCGGCAAGGTTCAGAATGTCGGTGATCTCTTCTGTGCTGAGATCAAGCAGCTTTAATAAATGCTTCATTGTGGATTTCCTTTCATATCAGGCGTTCAGCAGACCGAGCAGGATCTCAAGCCCCTTGTCGATCTCTTCGTAGGTGATGGTAAGTGGGGGAAGCAGACGTATCTTCGTCTTTGCGGTCAGCAGCAGCAGTCCCTTGTCAAGAGCCGCCTTTACAATGTCGCCGGCCTTCTTGTTCTTGAGTTCAATGCCGATCATCAGACCCATTCCGGAAACGGAAGCGACCTCCGGGGAGGTGATCAGCTTCTCGCGAATGTACGCGCCCTTGCGTGCAACTTCGTCCAGGAATCCGGGTTTGTTTACGGTCTCAAGCACTGCAAGTCCGCCTGCGCAGGAGATGGGGTTTCCGCCGAAGGTGGAACCGTGGGTTCCGGCGGTCAGGACATTAGCGCACTTTTCTCCGGAGAGGCATACGCCGATCGGAACTCCGCCAGCCAGTCCCTTTGCGAGGGTAGTCAGGTCAGCCTTCTTGCCGAAGTTGTCGCCTGCAAGGAACTTACCGGTTCTTCCGACGCCGGTCTGAACCTCGTCCGCGATGGTGAGGACGTCCTTTTCAGCGCAGAGTCTGTAGATCTCGTCTACAAATTCCTGCTGGAGAGCCATGACGCCGCCCTCGCCCTGAATGTACTCAAACATTACGGCGCAGACGGTATCGTCGAGCTTTGCGCGGAGATCCTCGATGTTGTTGGCTTCAACGTTGACGAATCCTTCAACGAACGGGAAGAAGTAGTTGTGGAACACGTCCTGACCGGTTGCGGAAAGCGTGCAGAGCGTTCTTCCGTGGAAGCTGTTCACGAGGGTGATTATGTTGCTTCTGCCCTTGCCGTACTTGTCGAAGCTGTACTTACGTGCGATCTTGATTGCGCATTCATTGGCTTCCGCGCCGGAGTTGCCGAAGAACATATCAGTGTAGCCCGCGGTCTCGCAGAGAGCCTTCGCGAAATCAGCCTGCACCTTTGTGTAGTAATAGTTGGAGGTGTGCTGAATCTTGTGAGCCTGGTCGCAGATAGCCCTGACCCAGTTTTCGTTGCAGTAGCCCAGCGAGTTAGTGCCGATTCCGCTGCCGAAATCTATGTATTCCTTGCCGTTTTCGTCTACCGCCTGTCTGCCGGAGCCGCTGTCAAGAACCAGGTCGTACCTGCCGTAACTAGGCATAACGTATTTGTTGAATTGTTCTATTGTACTCATAATGACCTCTTACGGAATTATCATCGTGCCCGCACCGATGTCGGTGAGAAGCTCGATAAGGATAGAATGCGGGATACGCCCGTCAATGATGTTGGTCTTTTTAACTCCGCGGCGGACTGCTTCAACGCAGCAGTCAATCTTGGGAATCATTCCGCCGGATATAATGCCCTGATTCTTGAGGTAGGGTACTTCGCTTACGCCGACTACCCTGATTAGAGTGCTGTCGTCGTCCTTGTCCTCAAGCAGACCCTTGATATCGGTCAGAAGAATGAGGTTAGCCGCGCCCATTTCAGCCGCGATACGTGCGGCTGCGGTATCCGCGTTGATGTTGAATACCTCGCCGTTCTTTCCGGAAGCCACAGTGGAAACCACCGGAATGTAACCATTGTTGAGTGCGGTGTTGATGGGATCCGGGTCGATCTCAGTGATATCGCCGACAAATCCGAGGTCGGGGTTGAGCTGCTTCGCCTTAATGAGATCCCCGTCAAGGCCGCAGAGACCCATCGCCTTGCCGCCGGCACGCTGGAGGAGCTGCACCAGGTCTTTGTTTACCTTGCCGGCAAGAACCATCTGAACGATGTCTATGGTTTCCTCGTCGGTATAGCGCAGACCGTTGACGAATTCGCTCTGTTTGTTGATTTTTTTAAGCATAGCGTTGATTTCAGGACCGCCGCCGTGTACTAGCACAACCTTGATTCCTACCAGGGAGAGCAGCACGATGTCCTGCATTACAGCCTGCTTGAGGGTTTCGTTGGTCATGGCGTTGCCGCCGTATTTTACAACTACTACCTTATCGTTGTATTCCTGAAGATAGGGTAGCGCCTCTACAAGGGCGTTTGCCCGTATATCGTAATCTATCTGCATTTCTTCTGCTCCTTATGTGCGGTATTCCGCGTTGATTTTTACATACTCGAACGTGAGGTCGCAGCCCCATGCGATCGCTTCGCCTTCGCCGCAGTGGAGGTCGACGAGCACCTTGATCTCGTCCTCGGAGAGAATCTCGGAGGCGGATTCCTCGGAGAAGCTCACTCCGGCGCCGTTGGTGCAGACTGTTACCTTGCCCTTTTCGCTGGCAAGCTCCACGGAAACCTTTGTGATGTCGAAATCAGCCTTGGCGTAGCCGATAGCGCAGAGAATGCGTCCCCAGTTTGCGTCAGCCGCGAACATTGCAGCCTTGACAAGGCTTGATGAAATAACTGACTTCGCAACGACCCTCGCGGTGTTTTCATCGGGAGCGCCCTTTACGATGCATTCGAGCAGCTTTGTCGCGCCCTCGCCGTCGCGTGCGGTTTCACGCGCGAGGTTCATCATAACAGCGTACAGCGCATTCTCGAACTTCTCGTAGTTCTTGTCCTCACAGGTGATCTCAGGATTCTTCGCAAGACCGCTGCTCATGAGTATCAGCGTGTCGTTGGTGGAAGTGTCGCCGTCGACGCTTACCATGCTGTATGTCAGGGAGTTCACCTTGCGGAGCGCTTTTTCGAGCAGTTCATGGCAGATAGCAACGTCGGTAGTGATGAAGCCGAGCATTGTAGCCATGTTCGGTGCGATCATTCCGCTGCCCTTGGAGATTCCGCCAACGTGGCACTTCCTGCCTTCGATTTCGAATTCAACGGCGATCTCCTTCTTGCGGGTGTCGGTGGTCATTATTGCTTCGCATGCCTCGCTGCTCTTCTTGGAGGAAAGCTCCTTTGCGAGGGTGGGTATGCGCGCCTTTATCGGCTTGATGGAAAGCGGCTGACCGATAACTCCGGTGGAGCCTACGAGAACATCGTCAGCGTCGATATCAAGCGCTTCTGCGGTGAGCTCGCACATCTGTTCGGCGATCTCAATGCCGTTTTCGTTGCAGGTGTTGGCGTTGCCGGAGTTAACGATAACCGCCTGTGCGCAGCCGTCCTCGAGGTGCTTTTTTGTAACGTAGATAGGAGCGCCCTTCACCTTGTTGGTGGTGTAGAGAGCCGCAGCCTTGCAGCGCTCAGCGCAGAATATCATAGCGAGGTCGCGCTTGGTGGTGTTGCCGGCCTTTATTCCTGCGATAACGCCGGCGGCGGTGAAGCCCTCGGCAGCGCAGACGCCGCCGTCTACGAATTCGTAACCTTCAAATTTAACCATTTTATGTACCTTACAGCAGACCGGTGGTCTCGTCAATGCCCATCATGATGTTGAGGCACTGAACCGCCGCGCCGCTTGCTCCCTTTCCTAGATTATCAAGTCTTGAGCAGAGTATCAGCCGGTCGTCGTTGCCGTTGACGAAAAGCTGCATCATATTTGTTCCGCTGAGGTCGTTCGCGCTGAGGAACCCGTCTTCCGGAGCGCCCTCGGGCATTACCTTTACGAAGTTCGCGCCTGCGTAGTATTCGGCAAGAGCCTTGCGTACGTCGTCTGCGGAGTACTTCTTAGCGAGGAGCCTTGTGTGCAGCGGCAGGGAAACGACCATACCGCTGAAATAGTCGCACACCAGCGGATTGAACGCCGGAGCATATTCCAGACCGCAGATCTTCTGCATCTCCGGAAGGTGCTTGTGCTGCTGGGTCAGCGCATACTGACGGGGGCTGTCGAAACCTGCGGGGCGGTCGCCGCTCTCGTAGACTGCGATGGCCTTCTTGCCCGCGCCGCTGTAGCCGGATACCGCGTGAACGCTCACGGGGTAGTCAGCGGGCATTATTCCGAGCTTCACCAGCGGGTACGCCATTGAGATGAAGCCGCTTGCATAGCACCCGGGAACCGCAGTTCGCGGGGACTTCGCGATCTTCTCGCGGAAATCCGTGCCAAGCTCCGGGAAGCCGTAAGCCCAGTCGGGGTTAGTCCTGTGAGCGGTGGAAGCGTCGATGATCCTTGTATTGCTGCCCTCCGCGAGAGCCACAGCCTCTCTAGCTGCGGCGTCCGGCAGGCAGAGAAACGTGAAATCCGCGCTGTGAATGAGCTTTCTGCGCTCGTCCGCGTCCTTGCGCTTGTCCTCGTCGATACGGAGCAGCTCTATATCGGAGCGGTTCTTGAATCGCTCAAGTATTTTAAGTCCGGTCGTGCCTTCCTGACCGTCGATGTATACCTTAACCATTGCAAAGTTCCTCCAGTTTCTTTCTGGTAAGCTCGATCTGCTTCTTTACGCTCTCGGGCGCGGGGCCTCCGAACGACTTTCTCTCGCGTACGCAGGTGTCAAGGCTGATAGCCTCGTAAACGTCGTCTGTAAAGAGGTCGCTCTGCTTCTGGTAATCAGCAAGCGGGAGCTCCTCAAGCGTGGTGCCAAGTTCGATGCAGTGAGCAACGAGACCGCCGGTGATCTTATAAGCGGTGCGGAACGGCATGCCCTTCTTAACGAGGTAGTCAGCGCAGTCGGTGGCGTTGATGAAGCCCTTTGCGGCAGCCTTGCGCATGTTGTCCTTGTACAGGGTCATTGTTTCAAGCATGGGGATAAACGTAGTCAGGCAGAGCTTGAGATTGTCCACTGCGTCGAATATCGCTTCCTTATCCTCCTGCATGTCCTTGTTGTAGGCGAGCGGCAGACCCTTCATCATGGCAAGGAGGGTCATATTGTCGCCGATAACGCGGGCTGTCTTGCCGCGGATAAGCTCGGTAACGTCCGGATTTTTCTTCTGGGGCATAATGCTCGAGCCTGTGGAGAAGCGGTCGGAAAGTTCAATGAACTTGAATTCCCAGCTGCACCACATGATTATTTCCTCGGAGAAGCGGGAGAGGTGCATCATGCAGATTGAGATGGCGCTGGCAAGCTCAATGCAGAAATCACGGTCGGAAACTCCATCGAGGGAGTTCACCATCGGGGCTTCCATGCCGAGCAATTCAGCGGTTCTGTCGCGGTTGATGTGGTAGGTGGTTCCGGCGAGTGCGCAGCTTCCGAGAGGGGAAACGTTCATGCGGCGCAGAGTATCGTCGAAGCGCTCGATGTCGCGGAGCAGCATCTGAGCGTACGCCATCATGTGATGACCGAAGGTTATCGGCTGAGCGCGCTGCAGATGAGTATATCCGGGCATGATAGTCTCGGTGTTCTCATCGGCGATGCTGCAGAGTACCTTGACAAGAGATACCACAAGCTCCCGCAGTTCCTTGATGGCGTCGCGGAGATAGAGGCGTATGTCAAGCGCGACCTGGTCGTTTCTTGAGCGCGAGGTGTGAAGACGCTTTCCCACGTCGCCGAGGCGCTTTGTAAGCTCCGCCTCGATGAACATGTGAATGTCCTCCGCCGTCATGTCAAACTGGAGCTTTCCGCTCTCGATGTCCGCAAGGATCTCCTTGAGACCGCCGATAAGCTCCAGGCTGTCGCTCATGCTGATTATGCCCTGTTCGCCGAGCATGGTCGCGTGGGCAATGCTGCCCTGGATATCCTGTTTGTACATTCTTCCGTCGAAAGCGATAGAAGAATTGAACGCGTTAACTCTGCTGTCCACGCCCTGTGAGGAACGCCCAGCCCACATCATTTCTGCCATAAAACTACCTCGTTTTTATTATCCTGAAAAATATTTAAGAGCGGAAAGGCTGAACTTCCCGCTCTTAACATCAGCCGTAAAATTACTTCTTGTTTCTCTCAGCGTCCAGAAGAGCCTTTACATGGATAGGAAGACCGAACAGGTTGATAAATCCTGCGGAATCCTTCTGGTCGTAAACATCGTCCTCGTCGAAGGAAGCGAAATCTCTGCTGTACAGAGTGTCAGGAGATGTAACGCCCGCATTGATGATGTTGCCCTTGTAGAGCTTCAGCTTAACGTCGCCGTTAACGGTTTCCTGGGTCTTGTCTACGAATGCGTCCATAGCCTCGCGCAGGGGAGTGTACCACTGACCGTTGTATACGATGTCAGCGTACTTCTGAGCCAGGCCAGCCTTGTAGTGCTGAGTTTCCTTATCAAGGCAGATGGTTTCCAGAACCTCGTGTGCGTGGTAGAGGATAGTTCCGCCGGGGGTCTCGTAAACGCCTCTGGACTTCATGCCTACCAGACGGTTCTCAACCACATCGTAGATACCGATGCCGTTCTCGCCGCCGAGCTTGTTCAGAGCCTTGATGAGCTTTACGCCGTCCATCTTCTCGCCGTTGAGCGCGGTCGGGATGCCCTTCTCAAAGTGGATAGTAACATAAGTGGGCTTGTCGGGAGCCTGCTCGGGGGATACGCCGAGCTCCAGGAAGCCGGGCTTGTTGTACTGCGGCTCGTTGGCGGGGCTTTCCAGATCGAGGCCCTCGTGGCTCAGGTGCCACAGGTTCTTGTCCTTGGAGTAGTTGGTCTCACGGTTGATCTTCAGGGGGATGTGGTGAGCCTCGGCGTAGTCGATCTCCTCGTCACGGCTCTTGATGTCCCACTCACGCCAGGGAGCAATGATGGCCATATCGGGGCACAGGGCCTTGAGGGTCAGCTCAAAACGCACCTGATCGTTGCCCTTGCCGGTGCAGCCGTGGCAGATGGCATCTGCGCCCTCCTTGATGGCGATATCAGCCAGTGCCTTGGCGATGCACGGACGTGCAAAGCTGGTGCCCAGCAGGTAGTCCTCGTACTTAGCGCCGAACTTCAGGGTGGGGAAGATGTAGTTCTCCACAAAGTCCTTCTTCAGGTCCAGCACATACAGCTTGGATGCACCGGTAGCCTTGGCCTTTTCTTCCAGACCGTCCAGCTCGGTGCCCTGACCTACGTCACCGGAAACAGCGATGACCTCGCAGTTGTTGTAGTTTTCCTTCAGCCAAGGAATGATGATGGAGGTATCCAGACCGCCGGAGTAAGCCAGCACGACTTTTTTGATGTTTTCCTTTTTCATGATAAACGCGCTCCTTTTAATAAAAATACACTTTTGTTCTCTGATGCGCATTTCCCTTCGCATCCTCTGTCTTTGATTCGCGGTTGATGCTTTTATTATACGCCGTGCGGATTTTTCGTCAATGCAGAAAACTGCCAAACCTTACAGGGATTTGACACGGCTTTTGGGTCAATTTGCATCTTTATACAATTTTAAATGCAAATATTCCATTATTATGCATTTAAAGGGTATCTATACGGGGTATACAAAAAGCCACCCGAATTTCTGCGGGTGCCTTCAGCGCGTATAGGTTTAGTTATTGGGCTTCCATGCAATGGCAACCACTGCCTGCACACCGGTCTTGAGGCTGATGCCTTCTTTGGTGACGGTGAGCGGGGTGACAACAATGTCACCGGCGTTATAGCCGTGGTTATCAGCGGTGACCACCTGCACTGCGTAGTAGGTGCCGTCCTTGCCGGGGGCCTTGGCCGGGAACCTGACCATGCCGGTCACACCCTCTTCGGGGTAACGGTCGTTGGGCAGGATGTAGCCTTCATCGATTTCAAGGTTGGTGCGCACCTGAGCGAGGAACCGCTCGCTGTTGGCAGGCTCGAAACCAGCCTTCTTCAGGGCGCTGTCGATGGCTTCGTCCAGCTTCTGCTGGCTCTGGTAACCGGTGGCCTTGACCGTCTCGGCGGTGACATCGGCCTTGACGAACCACTTGTCGTACTCGGGATTCAGGGCCCTGAACAAGCACTTTCAAGAGATACTGGATATCACGAAGACACATTCGGC
>OGGZ01000439.1_pt1 | contig 46768 bp, 58 predicted proteins | sample 1571371 | NCBI WGS metagenome assembly OGGZ01 (sample SAMEA2582025, study PRJEB24529) | metagenome | biome: Human gut stool | place: China | collected 2011
CGGTCGAAATAGTCCTCGTACTCCGTGCCGGCGGAATTGCAGAATATCAGCCGGAACGCGTCCAGGTTGTCGTAGATGTATTTCAGCACCTGCTCGGTGCCGTCGCCCCCCATGTCGATGGCGGTATTTGCGCTCCCGCACACCGAGGCTTCGGATATGCTGCCGAGGTATATCTCCATGAGACCGTCCGCCGCAGGCTTCACCACCGCGCCGAACAGCCCGGATTTGTCCCCGAACCGCGTGTATATCGAGTTCGTGCTGACCCCGCTGTCCGCGGATATCCTGCGGAGATTCGCGTCGTGGAACCCGTATTTCAGGAATTCCTTCTTCGCGCTCTCAAGCAGCGCCTCGGTCACGCCCGCCGTTTCCTGTCTTATTATGTATCACCTCTTTTAAATAACATTGTTATTATAACATAGTTATTTTATTTTGTAAAGGGGATTCTATATTTTTCCGCTTCAAAACGGTTCTGAAATTACAGCTTTCCCCTGACCGCGCGGTTTTTCGGCTTTTTTCCCATTGACAGGGCACGCGTATTTTGTTATAATTAATGTGGTGGAGTATAGTCTGCCAGGCATAATTCACATAAGGGAACCTCTAAAAACCGGTTTGAAAAGGGAAAATGGGTAGAGTGCGCCGAATGCGATGAAAGCCGACGAAGTAAGGCTGTATGCCTTACGAGGAGGTTTGAAGAAGCAGTCGGTGTGCTATACACATTTTCTCTCAAACAAGGTTTTTAGAGGTGACCATAATTGACATCACATTACAGAGAGGAGGGTCAAAAAAATGGCTGTTCCAACCAAAGAAGCAGGCAGAACCGAGCCACGGGACGGAGCCGCTCCGGAGCTTTCGGCGATACAGTTCTCGGCGCAGTTCACCGAAGAGATAACGGAATCGCAGGAACCTCAGCCGGATACTGCGGACATAACGGAAACGCCCGGAATACCTGGCATACCTGACATGACCGGCGCGCTCCCGGAGGACGACATTCTGAGCCAGGCGGAGCTTGCCCAGCAGGAAACCGCCCGCCGCGACCAGGAGATACTCGACGCGCTCGACAAGGTGCTCCAGCAGACCGGAGCGAGAAGCTCCGCGCCGCGCAAAAAGCCGCAGAAGCTCCCACAGAGGGCGCTTAAATTCACGATGGGCACCGTAAAAAGCGGAGCCGGACTTGTGAGCCTCGCGCTGACGCTCGTATTCCTCGGGATAGTTACGATGTGCGTGCTGCTCTCGGGAAGCCCGGATTTCCTGCTTATCGCGAAGCTGGCTCCGATATCGGCGGTGTTCGTCGGCGCGGAACTTCTGCTGAGCTGGTTCGTTTCCGGCAGGCGGCTGAGGATTCACGTCCCCTGCGTCTGCATTACGGCTGCCGTGGCGGTCGCCGGGTGCATTCTTTCAGCGGCGCTCAACAGGGAGGGCGTCGAGATACGCGAAGAGCAGAGCGGAAGGGTCGTTGCCGCGCAGATCTATCAGCAGAGCTACAAGGAACTGTGCCGCACCGCGGATATCTCAACGCTCACGGTTACCGCAGACCTCGCTTCCGGCGCGGACAAGTCCTGGGATACGCTTTCAGAAGGGGATATCGTCGATATCGCCGTCGAGTTCAGCGGTACATATTCGAGCGCCCGTGAATTCGCTCAGGAATGCCGCACCGTTATCGCCGCATACAAATCTATGAGTATACCGGTGTCTCATTTCAGCTTCGTTTCAGACAGCAGAATGAAGAGCTTCCGCCTGGAAATAGACGGGCTGTTCCAGCAGGACAAGGACGTTGAAGAGCTTACAGAAATGGTAAATTATATCTCATATGAAGACTATGACTATATTGAGGACCTAGAAGATTTTACAGCAGAGACCACAGAAACACATGAATAAATTTATTATTGGAAAGGATAAAAATGCTTACCAAGGAACTTACAGAGGAGCTGGGAAGCTGCATTTTCAAGCAGTTCCCCGATGAAGGAGTTTACCGCATATCTAGAGTTGAAGAATGGCTTGCCACCAACGGCTACACGCTGGAAAAGCTGGGCGTCTCGGACTTCCACGAGCTTATAGAAGCCGCGCCCGACCTTTTCGGCACCCCGAGGTACAACGAGGATTCATACGTCATCGTGAGGCGCTGGCACGGCTCCGGCGAGTCCGGACACCCCGCCGACAGCTTCTTCGGCAGCAAGAACATCATACTTAACGACGACATCATCGAAATGTCGCAGCAGTCGCTCTACGCGCTGACAAAGGTGCTCGGCACCGGGCTGACCGTCCAGGAGATGAAGCAGGAGATATATGAGAGCTTCTCCCGCGCAAAGGACGAGGGAAAGCTAGATTTCATGTACGACCGGTACGTGTTCCCTATAGGCTACTGCACCGACGGCTACCTTGTGAACGGTATAATCACAAAGAACATCAGCCCACGCGGAAAGAGCCTCTACTTCTCATTTGAAAAGACCCAGATATACAGCAGCACCGTACAGGCACACCGCCGCCCCTCCGTCCAGCCCACGCCGGTCAGCGAGGAGGACAAGGAGGAAGTATACAAGCTGCTCACCGCAAACTTCCCGTACGATATCCCGCAGCATATGGCGGCTGTCAGCAAGCTGCTCTCGGATAACCACATCGACCGCAGCCGCTACGGCTTCTTTAAAATGAAGGATCTGCTCGCCCAGATGGACTATCTGGAGCTCAGCGACGTGGTACTCGGCGGAGTTCCGCAGGTGATGGTGACTATCAGGCGCTCCGACAAGTACCAGGCGGCTCCCGCAGGACCCAGGGTCTCCGCGTTCCGCACGGAGGCTCCGCGCATCGTCAACGCCGCGGACGTCGGCAAGACCGGCGAGGTGGAGATACCCGAGGGGAACCTCGAGGACTTCTGCAACCTGCCGTCCAAGCCGCTGATGATACTCGCGCAGTACCTTGAGCGCATAAACGTGTTCCGCGATATCTCGGAGCTTCGCGGAGATATCTCCGAGGACTTCCAGAAAGCCAAGGAGACCGGAAAGATACGCTTCTACGACGGCAAGATAATCTTCCCCTGCCGCTGGCAGCGCACCGACGGCAACTACGTTGAGCTTACCCTGAAGCCCTCCGCGTACGAGGGCAGGGCGTGGTTCCTGAGCTTCGTCGACACCATCAGCCGCGACTCCGTTTCGCGCACGGTGCAGCCCGGACGCCAGCTTGAGAACTTCGCGTACCTCGGCTCCTGGAACTCCTTTCTCTCGGAGCTTGCCGACAAGGCTGTCGCCGAAAACTGGGACTTTGAAGGCTCCGGCCGCAGCGACCACCATATACTTATACAGTATATCAAATACACCTTCTACCGCCTGACCCGGGAGAACAAGGTGTGCATTTCCGGCGACAAGAAATTCGCGTGCTTCAACACAGGACTTGTAGACAAGCACTACGACGACATCTACGCCTGCTTCGCACCCAACGAGCCGGGCTGCGAGACCGAGTGGAAGTTCACCGGATTCTGCACCGCCGCCAACCGCACCCTGGGCAAGCAGATAGTCAACTATTTCAGCCCGCTTCCGCAGCCGGCGGTGTACTTCGAGCACGGCGAGCAGCTCTTCTTCGATCTTTCGAAGCAGCTCCTCCCGGACTTCGACCACATAATAATAGACAACATCAGCCGCCTGCCGCTGGAGTTCCTCGAGGAGCAGTTCACCGACTGCCCAGACGCGCGCGAAGCTGCCGCGAAGATACGCTCCGCCGACGGCTATGAAAAGCGCGGGCTTTACGCGCAGCTCCGCGAGATAGTGAGCGGCAACGACCGGCTGTTCATGCGTATCCAGAACCGCATACGCGACTCCATTGAGCTTGCCAAGAAGCGCGTCAGCCGCAACTATAAGACCGCGATACCGTCCTACTTCCCGAAGCGCAACACGATGTCGCTTATGCTCCCGCTGTGCCTGACGGATGAGGAGAAGCCCGACGTTGCGCTGGTCGTCGAGCAGACCCAGTCCGGAAACTACCAGGGTCAGACCATTCTGACACTCGACCAGGCATACATCGACGCGCGCCTGCTGTGCCGCCTGAACAGCGAGTGGCTCACCACCAACATCAGCGCGGACGAAGCGGACGAGGCCGAGGACTCAGCGGAGTGAACGGAGGCACGGCATGGTTGATTTTCATAAGCTCCGCGAACTGGGCTTCGACTCTGAAAACGCAAAGGAGCGCTTCCTCGGCAGCGAGGAATTCTACTTTTCCTGCATGAAAATTTATATCCGCGCGAACGACATCGCAAAGCTCACGGAACTATGCCGCGCCTGCGACTGGGAAAATGCGCTGGAGTGCGTCCACACGATGAAGGGCTCCACCGGGAACCTCGCGCTGTACGGGCTGTACTCCCACTACAGCGCCATGACCGACCTTTTCCGCGCAGGAGAGCCGCTGAAAGCGGCTTCCCTGCTCCCGGAGGCCCAGGAGATGGAAGAAAAAATGCGCTCCGCCGCCGGATTTTACGGCGCCCCGGAGGACGTATAGGCATTGTGAACACAATTAGGTCACGAAAAATGCAGAAAATATATAAAAAAGGGCTTGCAAATTTTACAGAAATATAGTAAAATAAATCTGTAGGGTATTTTGTACTGAGAGTAATTCGGAATTCGGAATTAAGAATTAGGAATTTCGGTATCGCTTCGCGATGGATTTCAACAGCCCGGAGCTAAAGTCCGGACGCCAGAACGGAAAGCGGCTTAGAAAGTACTTTATACCAAGTATGTTCAATATTTCACTATGAAAGGAAATAATAACCATGAGCAAACTGAACAAGAAGAATGTAGAAGACCTGAATGTCAAGGGCAAGAAGGTGCTCGTCCGCGTTGACTTCAACGTACCGATGAAGGACGGCAAGATCACCAACGACAACCGTATCACCGCAGCTCTCCCGACCATCAACAAGCTGGTCGAGAACGGCGCAAAGGTTATCCTCTGCTCTCACCTCGGCAAGCCGAAGAACGGCCCGGAGGAGAAGTTCTCCCTGAAGGCTGCCGCTGACAGACTGGCTGAGCTTGTAAATACAAAGGTAGTTTTCGCCAAGGACGACAAGGTAACAGGCGACATCGCAAAGAAGGCTGTTGCTGAGATGAAGGACGGCGAGATCGTAGTCCTTGAGAACACACGTTTCCGCGGCGCAGAAGAGACAAAGAACGGCGAGGAGTTCAGCAAGGAGCTGGCTGACCTGACCGACGGCATCTTCGTAATGGACGCATTCGGCTCCTCCCACAGAGCTCACGCTTCCACCGTTGGCGTTACCAAGTTCATGAAGGAGACCGCTGTAGGCTACCTGATGAACAAGGAGATCGAGTTCCTCGGCAACGCCGTTGAGAACCCCGTTCGTCCCTTCGTTGCTATCCTCGGCGGCGCTAAGGTAGCCGACAAGCTGAACGTTATCTCCAACCTGCTTGAGAAGTGCGACACTCTCATCATCGGCGGCGGCATGGCTTACACCTTCCTGAAGGCTAAGGGCTATGAGGTTGGTACTTCCCTCGTTGACGACGAGAAGATCGACTACTGCAAGCAGATGATCGAGAAGGCTGAGAAGCTCGGCAAGAAGCTCCTCCTGCCCGTTGATACAACTATCGCTAAGGCGTTCCCTGATCCTATCGACGCTCCGATCGAGGTTTCCGTTGTTGATTCCGACAAGATCCCGGCTGACATGATGGGCCTGGATATCGGCCCCAAGACCATGGAGCTGTTCGCTGAGGCTGCAAAGACCGCTAAGACCGTTGTTTGGAACGGCCCGATGGGCGTATTTGAGAACCCTGTTCTCAAGAAGGGCACCGTTGCTGTGTGCGAGGCTCTCGCAGCTGCTGACGCTACCACGATCATCGGCGGCGGCGACTCCGCTACCGCGGCTATCAACCTGGGCTACGCCGACAAGATGAGCCACATCTCCACCGGCGGCGGCGCTTCCCTCGAGTACCTCGAAGGCAAGGGTCTGCCCGGCATCGACGCTATTCAGGATAAGTAATTTCTGATAAACGCGGCGGATATCTACGGGTATCCGCCTGTTGTCGTTTTAACTGAGGTGTTTTTATGGACGAGAAAATAAGCATTGCGGAAAAGGACATCGGCGCTGGTGGGATATATCGGTGCAGGTTCCGCGGAACTGTGTCGGAATGCGACATACAGGGCTGCTCCGGCTCACTGGTGAACCTCGACGGCATGAGCCTGACGAGATCCACCGCCAGGGGCGCGGACATCACGATGGTGGATCTGTCCGGCGCGCAGCTTTCCGGGTGCGACCTTTCGGGCATGGACATCACGAACTGCAAGCTTGACGGAATGACGATAAACGGCATTCCAGTCGAGGCTCTGCTCAACAACTACAAGGAGAATATCAATATGAAGAAGAATGTAAGAAAGGCTATAATCGCCGGCAACTGGAAGATGAACAAGACCCGTCCCGAGGCTAAGGCACTGCTCGAGGAGCTCAAGCCGATGGTAGCTGACGTTAAGGACGTTGAGATCGTAGCATGCGTACCCTTCACCAACCTGGAGACCGCGCTCACTGCAACAGCAGGCACCAACATCAAGATCGGCGCTGAGAACTGCCACTTCGAGAAGAGCGGCGCGTTCACCGGCGAGATCTCCGCTGACATGCTGGCTGAGATGGGCGTTGAGTACGTAGTTCTGGGTCACTCCGAGCGCCGTCAGTACTTCGCTGAGACCGACGAGACCGTTAACAAGAGAACAAAGGCTGCCCTCGCTGCCGGCCTGAAGCCCATCGTTTGCGTAGGCGAACTTCTCTGGGAGCGCGAGTGCAACATCACCGAGGAAGTTATCGCTCGTCAGATCAAGCTTGATTTCTTCGGCATCTCCGCTGACGACCTCAAGAAGTGCGTTATCGCTTACGAGCCTGTTTGGGCTATCGGTACCGGCAAGACCGCTACCGCTGACCAGGCTGAGGAAGTTTGCGCATTTATCCGCGCTACCCTCGCTAAGCTCTACGGCGCTGACGTAGCTGAGACCATCACCGTTCAGTACGGCGGTTCCATGAACGCAAAGAACGCTGCTGAGCTGCTCTCCAAGACCAACGTTGACGGCGGTCTGATCGGCGGCGCTTCCCTGAAGGCTGCTGACTTCACAACCATCATCAACGCAGCAGTAAACGGCTAATAGGATAATTCGGAATTAGGAATTCGGAATTAGGAATGAATGTGTCCCGCTTCGCGGGACGGATTTCAAATTTGCTGCATTTGTGATACCGCAGGGACTGAGGTATTCATCAATTTGTGCCGATTTTTAGATATATCCGCGAAGCGGATACCGTAATTCCGAATTCCGAATTAAGAATTCCGAATTTTATTTGTGAGGAGTATTTCTATGAAGGCAAAGAAACCGATATTATTAGTAGTAATGGACGGCGTTGGCTTCTCCAAGACCCACCTCGGCGACGCAGTGGGCGAGGCTAACACCCCCACCCTCGACTGGATGCTGGCTAACTGCCCCAACACCCGCCTCAAGGCGCACGGTGACGCGGTAGGTCTGCCCTCCGACGACGACATGGGCAACTCCGAGGTAGGTCACAACGCGATCGGCTGCGGTCAGATTTACTCTCAGGGCGCAAAGCTCGTTAACGAGAGCATCGAGAGCGGAAAGATGTACGAGTCTGACGCGTGGAAGGAACTCGTTGCTAATGTAAAGAGCAAGAACTCCACCATGCATTTCATCGGTCTGCTGTCCGACGGCAACGTACATTCCAACATCAAGCACCTGTTTAACATGATAAAGAAGGCTAAGTCCGAGGGTATCTCCAAGGTAAGAGTACACGCCCTGCTGGACGGCCGTGACGTTCCCCCGCAGACTGCGCAGGTCTACATCGAGCAGCTCGAGGATCTGTTCAAGGAGCTGAACGACAGCACATTCGAGGGCAGGATAGCAAGCGGCGGCGGACGTATGAAGATCACAATGGACCGCTACCAGGCGGACTGGCCGATGGTAGAGCGCGGCTGGAACGCGCACGTACGCGGCGAGGGAAGACAGTTCGCGACCGCGATGGACGCGCTGAACACTCTGCGCGCTGAGACCGGCGTAGCAAGCGATCAGGATCTCCCGGCATTCGTAATTGCCGAGAACGGCGAGCCTGTAGGCAAGATCGTTGACGGCGACAGCGTTATCCTGTTCAACTTCCGCGGCGACCGTGCTATTGAGCTTTCCATGGCGTTCGACATGGTAGAGTTCGACCACTTCAACAGAGGTCCGAAGCCCGACGTATGCTACGCAGGCATGCTGCAGTACGACGGCGACCTGAAGCTTCCGGCACGCTTCCTGGTTAACCCGCCCGAGATCACCAACACCATGACCGAGGTGCTGGTAGCGGCTGGCTACAACGAGTACGCTATCTCCGAGACCCAGAAGTACGGCCACGTAACATACTTCTGGAACGGCAACCGCAGCGGCAAGGTAAGCGAGGAGCTCGAGACCTACTGCGAGATCCCGTCCGACAACGTAAGCTTCGACCAGAGACCCTGGATGAAGTCCGCTGAAATCACCGACAAGCTCATCGAGGCTATCAGGTCCGGCAAGTACGACTTCATTCGCTGCAACTACCCGAACGGCGACATGGTAGGCCACACCGGCAGCATGGACGCTACGATCATCGGCGTTGAATCCGTTGACCTGGGTCTTGCAAGACTGAAGGCAGTTTGCGACGAGTGCGGAGTTACAATGCTCATCACCGCAGACCACGGCAACGCAGACGAGATGCTTGAGAAGAACAAGAAGGGCGAGATCCAGGTAAGAACTGCTCACTCCCTGAACCCTGTTCCGTTCATCATCTACGACAAGGATCAGAAGTTCGAGATCAAGCCGTCCGACAAGTACGGCCTTGCAAACATCGCTCCGACAGTAATCAAGATGTTCGGCCTTGAGGCTCCGGAGTGCTGGGAAGACAGCATGATCTGATTTTCCGCTGACTACGGATATTAAGTTAATAATCGAGGGGGAGAAACTTTGGTTTTCTCCCCCTCAGGCTATCGATAAAGTTCATAATTTCCGCGCAGCGTACTGGTTTTCGCTTCCTTTTGCTTACAAAAGTGTTAATTGACAAGGAAACAAGGGGACGTGAAATAAGGTGGAAGAAACCGAAATAACCCGTCAATGACCGGGAGAAATGGCGTAATAGAGCCGTTTGTAAGCGCAAGGAAATGCAATTGAATAAAAAGAGTGCCGAGAGTGGTTGTCAATCACTTTCGGCGCTTTTTTGCTGTTAAACGGGCAAAATGAGCGAACGGCTGGAAAAGATTACGGGGCGTTTAAAGAATTTAAAAGAGGTGTTTAAACGGCTGTATAATGCGGTTTAAAGCTATCAACGTGATTTAAACGTGCTTTTAAAAAGATGTATTTTTAATACAGGTTATGTAAATTGTAGCAACGAACTCAACGTACAAAATAACGGCTGTCAACGAACAACTTCGTTGACACGCAAAAACGGCGCGAAAACATTCAATTCGCGCCGTTTTTTGTGCAATTTTTTATACTATTAAAAATGTGTTTTAGAAACTACATCGGCAATGCCTATTACTTTTCCAAAGCAAACTACAGTTTCGTGCTTGCTGAGATCAATCGGCTTGTACTTTTTGTTGTAAGAAATCAAAAATCTTCCGCCGTATTCTTTAATGCAGACATTCCCGTCAATTAGGAAAATACCTACCTCTCCTTTGCGAACGCACGGGCAGGATTCTACTAGGACTATATCGCCGCTGTGAAATTCGTCTTCCATACTATCGCCGGAAATAGGAATAGCAAAGTCAGCGGCTAGTGCTCCCGGAGTGCTGCGGACGGTTATTGTTTCAGCGCTTGCTTCGTCAAGGTATAATCCTGTTCCAGCGCAAGCCGCATTGCTGTAGTATGTTTTGTCACAAGTACCGTTTAAGGGCAAGCATTTATCTATAACATCGTTCTGCTCAGTTTTATTCTCTTTTTCCTGTTCAGCAGCATGTTCGGCGGCAAGCTCCGCAAGAATTTCAGCACGCTCTAGTACTTTTCCCTTGTCTTTATCGCTTAATTTTTTGAAGTTCTCAATTAATGACGCTTCATCTCTATTTAAAGCTGGTTTTGGATTGTTCCGACCTAATAAAACATCCACGGTGCAATTTAATTCATCTGCAATTTTTATTAAAATATCTGCGCTTGGATTGCCGCCTTTTTTCCATGAGCTAGTATTACCCTTGCTCAATCCTAGCTTTAATGCGATTGCGGTTGCCGTTGTTCCGTTTTCCTTGCACAGCTTATCAAATGTTACATAATCCACAAAAAGCACTCCTTTAATTTATGAAAAATATAAAAGTGCAAAGAAATTGTACTTTGTGCCTTGACAGTTGAATTAAATTGCACTATAATATACTTGTACCCCGGCAGGGGTATGCAAGGGCATAATGCCCCGAATACATTTTACCACAACGTGGCTAAAAAATCAACATTAAGGAGGTTTTAAAATGCTGTTTAGCAATATTTTAAAGCGTAAGCGTGAAGAAAAAGGTCTTACGCAGGCGGAAGTTGCCGAGCGAATCGGCACGACACAGCAGAATATAGCGAGCTTTGAGAGCGGATACAAAGTTCCGTCGCTCAAAATCGTAGTCGCTGCCGCAGATTTCTTCCACTGCTCGGTAGACGAAATGATAGGGAGGGCTGTTTCATGACCGTAAACAAAAAGCTCATCTGCGAAAAGATGTGCGAACTGCTCCAGCTCACCGAGGTTGGTCAGCAGATCAAGCTCAAAAGCATTGACTACAATCCCGAAACCGGAGAAGTTGCTTCCAGCTACTACAGCGAGCATTTCGGTAGGGATTTTACAAGTTACATTGATGTATCAGAAGATAGTGGCGAAGCACTTATCAGACACATCATTTATGACCTGCTTGGTGATTGAGGAAAGGAGAAACTAGTATATGAGCATGAACAAAATGACCGCAGCAGTGACCGCCGCTCTGGAGAAGCTGGGCTACCGCCGGATCCGCGAACTTCAGATCACCTGTCCCACCCAGAGCAGGGCGAACGTTTACCTGAACGACGAGTATTTCGGAGTATTCGACTTCGAACGCAACACTTTCGTGGACTGAAAGGAGTACACCATGATAAGAAACAACGACATTATTAAGGGCTACACCGTGCTGATGGTAGCTAACGGAATGGTTCTTGCTCATTCCGAGACCGCCCCTGACCCCTACGTTGTCTGGCATACCGCCGAGAACGGCAACGATGTGTACGACGGCAAGTACCTGCCGAACAAGGAGGACGCCGAGTGGGATTTCTGCATGAAGGCATTCCCGTGGTTCGAGGATAACGCACCGATTACCATGATTGAGGACGAGGCACAGAAGCGTATCGAAAATTTCAAGAGCCATTTGGAACAAGCCAGAACAGCTATCAATTTTGCTGCCGCTTTGGTTGAGGACATGGTTGCAGAACACGAAAAGTTAATTGGCAAGAAAAATGCTCCGCCGTGTTCGCCTGCGGAGCAGAAGATAAATAAGATAGTCACTCATGTAACAGAAATTATTGAAAACAACTCTGAGGTTTTCGCAGAGAAGTTTTCCAAGGTCTTATCATCAGCAGATAATATTGACGCTTTAACTAAAGCTTTTGGCTGTGGTTTTCCTATAAGGTATACAGCACAGTCAATATGGGAAAAGTGCTCAACGAAGATCCTCCAAGATATCTGGGATGTCGATACCCCGTTCCTTTAACGCAGCAGTCACGCAGGCGTTATATTCAAGAATCGCATTTTCGACCAGAGAAACAGTATAAACCTGCTGAATGAGTTCTGGAGGAACGTCATTCAAATGCCTGTCTTTAAATGCCTTGACGCTTTTCCCAGCCGCTTCCTGCGCTTTGAGCATAATCCGATATGTATTGTTTTCTTTTAGCTCCACAGTATTCACCCCCTCGACAAAATTATACCACAAACAGCCGAAACAAGCAAGCACGGAATGTGCCTGCTTGTCCGCAGGGAATGACCGCCCTGCGCTGATGATGGCAGGTCGGAGCATAAAAATAGAGCCTCGGCAGAAACAACTACTCTTTGCACGGAATATCGTTTCTGCTGACCGCAAGGCTCCGTCTAAAGTATATCAGAGCATTACGCTTTTGTCAAGTAAAATTCTTACAGAAAGGAGAGATCACTTTGACTTACCTATCAACGGCAGAGGTCGCGGAGATAAAGGGGTGTAGCTTACGCTACGTTCAGCAGCTTGTCCAGAATGGCAAGCTCATGGGCGAAACAAAAGACAACGCTGCGAACAACCGCACCGAATACATAATTCCCCTGACAGCACTGCCGCAGGATTTACAACTCAAATGGGAAAATCAGCAGCGCCGCTCGCTCGGCTTGGAACCGATTAAAAAGGCTGTTAAAGCCCCATTAAAGCCAGCTGAAAACCGCCTTACTCTGGACGATCTTACGGATAAGCAGCGCAGCGAGCTGTATCTCTGGACAGGAATCATCAAGGACTGGCTCACTATCCGGGACAGCTACGAGCAGTACAGCAAGGGCGAGATCGACGAGATGTACGTTCAGGCAGCGCGGCTGAAATACCCTGACCTGGAGATAAGCACTGATATCCTCTACCGCAGGCTCAAGGCTTACCGGAACTCGGACATTTCCGGGCTTATCGACAAGAGGGGCGGCAGCAACAAGGGAACGACCGTCATTCCGGAGTTCATGCTGAACGCGTTCAGCCGGTTCTACCTCGATCAGCAGTGCCTTCCGATAACGAGCTGCTACAAGTTCACCAGGGACTGGGTGCAGGAACATTACCCGGAAAGCCTGCCGGATATGCCGTCAGAGCGCACGTTTCGCCGCAGAGCCGAAGATATACCGTATGCGGTGCGAATGTACTTCCGCAACGGCGACAAGGCGTTCTCAGACAAGTGCCTGCCGTATGTCGAGCGACTTTACGACGACCTCCACGCAAACGATGTCTGGATAGCAGATAACCACACTTTCGATTTCTTCACCGCAGGAAAGGACGGCAAGGTTCGCCGCCTGTACCTCACAGCGTTCCTGGACGCCAAGTCCGGCGCTATGATGGGCTGGAACCTCACATACGCGCCCTCCGGCGACAGCACGCTACTGGCGCTCCGGCATGGAATACTGAGGTGTGGAGTTCCGAAAGCAGTCTACTTCGACAACGGTTCCGAGTTCCTTGTATCGGATATCGGTGGACGCGGACACCGCCGCCGGAAAGACTGGAACAAGGATCCTCTGCCGCCGAACATCTTGCAGTTCCTCGGAATCGAAATGCACAACGCTATCGTCCGGAACGCAAAGGCGAAGCCCATCGAGCGCACGTTCTGCACTTTCAAGAATCAGTTTTCACGCTGTATTCCCACGTTCTGCGGCGGCACGATTCTGGAACGCCCGGAAAGCCTGAAATACAAGCTGAAGCACGGAATTATTCCAGAGGAAGAACAGATACGGATAGCGCTGGATTCCTACATCGACGGCTGTTTCAACGCCGCTCCCTACGGCGGCAAGGAGCGCCGCTACAAGGGCATGAGGCGTTTTGAGGTTTGGAACAGCAGCATACAGGACACCGTATTCCGCACAGCGGACGAAGCTAACCTCTCAATGCTGCTCAAACGCGTCAGCAAGCCGCAGGCAGTCAACCGCAACGGCGTGTACATCAACTTCGCCGGAGAAAAGCTGTGGTACCGCGGCGCGGACACCGTCCTCCACATAGGTGAAAAGGTGTACGTCCGCTACGATCCGGCGGATCTCCGCAGCGTGCGCGTGTATGACATGGCTACGGACAAGTACCTCTGGACGTGGGATCTGGACGACGACCTCCTCGTTGACTACCTTACCAACCACCGCGAAGATATCGCCACCGCCGAGAAGCAGATCGCCGAGAGCAAGAAGCTCGTCCGGGAATACGGTCGCGGGATCCTCGACAGCGTGGACGCCGACAAGCGTATCGACATCTTCGCCGCTATGGTCAGAAACTCGGTCGAGGGCGGCAAGGACATGGTATTCAAGAAACCTGCGAAATTCGTTCCGGTATTCTCCGAAGAGAAACTGGAGAAATCCCCGGCGCTTGGGGATATCAGCGAGATCTCCGTCAATATTGATATCCTGGATAAGTTAAACGCAGCGGCGGCGAGCCGCAGAAAGGACTGACATCATGGCAGAACAGAAAGTGATAAGGGAGCTTACGCCGAAGCAGCGCGAGGCTCTTGAAAAGATAACGGCAACCGCCGCGGAGCTTGGAATCTCCGAAGCGAAGCTCTGCGAGCGCATAGGAATAACCGGCTCGGCGCTGTCGCAGATACGCAAGGGGTACTACGCAGGGAACTGGGACAACCAGTTCGAGAAGATATACGCCTATTTTGAGAATAAGGCGGCGGCTTCCGAGACTTACAGCGAGGTAGAATACGCGCCGACCTCGATTTCTACACTGGTTTACAAGACAGTGCGGAACACACAGCTCAAGGGCGGGTTCGCGTTCGTGACCGGGGACGCGGGAGTCGGCAAGACGAAGGCGCTCCACAAGTACATAGAGGATCACCCACACGACAGCGTGATGATAACGATAAATCCCTGCACCAAGAGCACAAAGGCAGTGCTGAAACTGCTGGCTCTGAACCTGGGAGTTCCGGTCACACAGTCCCGGGACGACCTGTGGATGAGCATTGCGGCGAAGCTACACGACGGAATGGTCGTTGCAGTGGACGAAGCGCAGCTTCTGACCTACGGCAGTATCGAAACGCTGCGTTCATTTGCAGACTTCTTCGCAGAGCGCCGCCAGACCCTCGGCGTTGTTCTGGTCGGGAATCAGGGGATACGGGAGAAAATCGAGGGCAAGTCCCGGGAGCAGTACCGTCAGGTCGCGAACCGCGCATGGCAGCGGCAGCAGATAAGCACCGGGGACGTTCAGCCCGAGGATATCAAAATGCTGTTCCCGGTGCTTGAAGGCAGGGAGCAGGAGCTGACGCTCCTCTACAAGGTAGCCCAGACCGCCGAGGGAATACGTGGAGCAGTCCGGCTGTTCGGGAACGCCTTTGACTCCGGCGACTACGACTTTAACGGGATAGTCCGCATGGCGAAGATGATGCACCTTGACCTCAAGGGCGCGGAAAAGGCGGTGCGGGCATGAAGCACGGAAAGAATCCCACCCGCCGCCAGAAGCAGAGCATTGCTTCCATCAGGCTGAATCCGGAAAACTGGCTCGTCTGCAAGGACACCCCGGACGAGCTGGTGCTGGAACACAAGATAAGCGGCAACATCAAGCGGATAAGAAAGGAATTACTGAAATGAAAATCGAATATATGCTTGCGTTCCTCGGCGGCGTTGAGCTGATGGCGCTCGCTAACGCGCTTTCACTGGGACTGCTCCCCTGCCGATTCCTGGCGCTGATATTCCTGCTTGTAGCCTTTGTCGGCGCGGCTCTGCTTGGGTACTTCTCATGCTACAAGCACATGGAGAAATCCGTAAATCTTCGTTCGTATCATGAGGGAGTGTGCAAGGGCATTCGGATCGGACGGGCGGAACGGCAGTCCGAGGTGCAGAGATTTCTTGAGAATTGATATTTTTGGGGGCTTAGTCCCCCGCCTTAATGCGGCTCCATACGGAACGGTTGCAAGCCCGATAACGCAGAGCAAGGAAAAATATAAGGAGGATTTTTATGGACAAGGAAGCACATAAAAAGTTAGCGGACGATTTTGTAGAGTTGCTTCGCACGACGAACAGGGACGGTATTGAGGAGCTTATCCGCTATCTTCAGGAGGAGACAGACTTCTTTACTGCCCCGGCAAGCGCAAAATATCACGGGGCATTCGAGAGCGGACTGCTTATGCACAGCATAAATGTTTGCGCTGAACTCAATCTCGACCCGAACAGCAAGGTTTATCCGTCTGAAACTATCATCATCGTTGCGCTGCTGCACGACATCTGCAAGGCGAACTGCTACCGCACGGAAAAGCGGAACGTCAAGGAGTACGGCGGGTGGGTCGAGAAGCAGATCTATGTTTTTGAGGACGAGCTGCCACTCGGTCACGGTGAAAAATCGCTGTACCTTGCAAGCAAGTTCATCAAGCTGTCGGACGAGGAAGCCGCAGCTATCCGCTGGCACATGGGAGCGTTCGACAACGCGTTCCGGGGCGGCGACCGGGGACTGAATGCCGCTTATGAGAAGTATCCTCTGGCGGTAATGCTTCATCTGGCGGATATGAGGGCTACTTACCTTGTGGAACGGGGTGAACGTCATGACTGACGAGCAGTGGAAAGAAGTTGAAAAGAAACTTGTTCCGCCTTTCGGCAGAGCTGAACTCGAAATTGACGGCTACAAGGTTGTCATCGTTGCCGGGCTGGTAGACAAAATGAAGTATGGCTTTGTTGTGTACGTCAACGGATTTATCAGAGCCGAATGGTCGATGAATGACTGCGAGATACGCCGCCGTTTCTACTATGAGTCTAAAAAATCATTACTGAAAAAGCCAAAATCAAAAAGATGAGAAAATCAGTCCGGGAAGAAATCATGAAATCAGCGCAATACTCGGTTTTCCTGCCTTATTGGGGGAGTTTCTCCCGGCTGAAATCCCATCTTATAAAGAACAACCAATCGATAGAATTGGTCGAATAATTCCTTTTTGGGGGCTAAGTCCCCCGCCTTAATGCGGCTTCCGGTAACGGAAACGGTTGCAAGCCCGTGCGAACGCAGAGCAGGGATTACGCCGGATACACCCGGCAGAAAGGAGAGTGATTGCATGAAATTCAAGCTTTACGACTACGAAAATGACCGTTCCACGGACATAGAGCTGACCCCCTCGCAGTGGAAAGAACTTCAAGCGTTCCTGAAAGATCTGAAGAACCCGCCCGCGCACGACTACAAGGCGGTGCTGGACAGCTTCAACCGGATATGCACGAAGCTTCCCCCGGCGACGCGGCTGACCGACAAGCGCAAGCGCGCTATCATCAAGGCTCAGAAGGATGGCTACGATCTTGAACAGGTGTTCCGGACAGCCGCTCAGAGCGCATTCCTCTGCGGGCGGAACTCCCGCGGCTGGCGGGCAAGCTTCGACTGGATAATGCAGTCGGGCAACCTCGTAAAGGTCGCCGAGGGGCAGTATTCGGACAGCGTTCCCGCGCCCGCGCCGTCAGCGCTGCCGATGTCAGGCAATCCGTTTGACGACTATGGATAAGGTGAACGGCGCGGCATTCGTGAAATCGCTGGCAGCGGTGCACATGCAGAGCAATCCCCCGCTGGAGGGCGACTACATCGGCGAGGACGGTCTGCTCCGCTGTGGAAAGTGCGGCGGCTTTAAGCGCAGCCGCATTGAGGTCAGCGGCGAGGAGATAATCGTGCCGGTCTGGTGCGAATGCATGACCCGCGCCAAAGAGGAAGAAAAGAAACGCAGCGAAACGATCCTGGCGAACATGCGTGCTAACGAGCTTCGCCGGCTGTCGCTTATGGACAACTCGCTGTCGGCGGTGCGGTTCACTACTGCTGACAAGTCAGGCGAGAACGCCCGCAGCGTGGAGATATGTCGCAGATACGCCGTAAAATTCCCGCAGATGAAGCAGGACAACCGCGGACTGCTGCTGTTCGGCGGCGTGGGTACCGGCAAGACCTACACGGCAGCGTGCATTGCGAACGAACTATTGGCGCAGGGAGTGTCGGTCGTTATGACCTCGCTCGTCAAGCTTATTGAAAACGGGATAAGCGACCTTTGCAGCCGCCTGTCGGCGATAGACCTGCTTATTCTGGACGACCTGGGCGCGGAGCGCTCCACGGATTACGCTCTGGAGCAGGTCTACAACATCGTTGACAGCCGCTATCGCGCGGGACTGCCGGTAATTTACACCACGAATCTCACGCTGGAAGAACTGAAAAATCCCGCAGACATGCGATACGCGCGGATATACGACCGCGTGCTTGAGAAGTGTTTTCCGGTGGAGTTCCGGGGAGTTTCCCGCCGGAAACACGGTGCGCGTCAGGGGTTCGACGATATGATGGCGCTGCTCGGCGTGGATGACACTACTTAAACATCATTTAAAGGAGGATAAAACAGCATGGAAATTAAATTTAAAAAGCTTACCAAGTCCCGCGGACTGACTATCCCGCGCGACATGGCGGCGCACCTCGACCTTGACGCCGGAACTGCGGTCGACCTTACCGCCTCGGCTGACGGGAAACTCATCATCACAAAACATGTTGATACCTGCCGTTTCTGCGGCGGCGCGGAAAAGGTCAAGCAGTTCGGAGGTATATTCTGCTGTCCGCTGTGCGCCACAAAGCTGTATCAGGAGGTAACGGCAGATGAGTGATATCGTTGACAAGGTGCGGGAGCTGAGCCGTATCAAGGCGGATATCGCAAAGCTCAACGACCGCCGGAAAGAGCTTGAAGCGTATTTTCTGGAGCGCGGCGGTGATGATGTAGTTGACACAAAGTTCAAGTCCACCGTGTACGCCGACCCGGATTCTCAGGCGGCAGTCACCTACACCGAGGCGCAGGCTCTGACGATAGTTTACCCGCATTACCTTAAAGAAACGCTGGGAGCGATGTTTCCGGATATCTTTGAGGAAGCCGTCAAAACCGAGGTCAAGCCGAAGAACAAGGATATTGAGCGCATGCTCATCGGAATGTTCACCGGGAATTACACCAGGTCAACGCCGGAGGAGATAATTGCACAGCTCCCCTGCGGAGATAAGGCGAAATCCGCGCTGGCAAAGAAACTCAAGGGCGCGAAGTTCGAGACCGACCGCGACAACCTCATGAAAATCGGCGGATTCTCGGAGCAGGACGCCGGAGATTACGCTTACCTGTACGCCGAGGCGGCGGTCTGGCAGACGTTCCGGGGCATTGCGGAGATGTCCGGCGCAGACGAAGCACGGCTGCTCCGCTGTATCAATCTCGGCGTTGCGGTGGACAGTTCCACCAAGATCGCGGTGACCTGATGGCTACCAAGGAACAGATCCGGCGGATATATGCCCTCGGCGCTGCCGCCGGACTGCTCGACCGGAGCGCCGGGAACGACGACAACCTCCACCTGTGGATAAAGCAGTTTTCCCTAAAAGACCACATCTCGGAACTGACCGAGCAGCAGGCGGATTTCATCATCAGGCGGCTGGAGGAATACCGCTCGCAGGTCGCGCCGCTGCCGGAACTCATTACAGAGGAACAGCAGAATATGTGCTTCAAGCTGATGTACCGGATAGCCGAGATTTCTCCGTCGGACATCAAGCCCCGGGAACGGCTGAGGGGTGTAATATCCAAAGTGACCGGCAGAGAAATCCGCCCGGACAGGGATATTTTCAGCCGTGTAACCCGGGCGGAGGGGTCGGAGATAATTGAAATGCTCAAGCGGATACTCCGCTCAGAGCAGAATAAACTGAAAAGGAGTGATAAGCATGGGACTTGCAATGCTGGTAAAGAAGAGCCACCTTAACGCCGACCAGCAGGAGGTGGCGGACATCATCGGGCTGGAAAACTACCAGGCGCTGGTGGATACATTCGGCGGTTCACAGATCTGGATACCGAAAGCGCGATCGCTGGTGTCGTCCCCGGAAATTTCTACGTATATCCGGTCAAGGCGGCAGAACGGCGACACTCCGGAGCAGATAGCCCGGGAACTGGAGCTTCCGGTGTCGGAGGTAAGACGGCTTTCAAAGTGATTTATGGCTCATCGCAAACGCGGTGAGCCGTTTTTTTATGTCGTTTCGCTTTGTGATTTCGCTTTTTACAAAGATACATTTTTATAGTATAATATGCGTAGCAAAAATAACATTTTAAAGAGGTGATACCGTGGATTTCGACACAATCTATAATATGATACTTACCGTCGGCATGGGCGCGATAACGTTCTTCCTCAAGCGCAGTTTTGATAAGCTGGACAGCCGTGCGAGCCACTCCGATGTAGAGGAGCTTAAAAACAAGCTTGCCAGCCGCGCAAGCCGCTCCGATGTTGATGAACTCAAAGACAAGCTTGAAAGCGCCGACGAAAAGTACGCCAGCAAATCCGAGCTTAACGAGCTGAAAAAATCCATTGAGAAAATCGAGAACAACATAGATTTCCTCAAGGAAAACACCGTGCGAAACTCCGATTTTATCCGCACCATGACGCGGCTCGAAACAAAGATTGACGATCTCAAAAGGGAGTGATATAGATGGACATGGAAAGAGTACACCGCGAGAAATTCTGCGACAACAACGCCCGGGTGCTTCGGGCTATAAATACGCTGCGGACAAAATACGTCCGCATACGTGAGCTGGAATACGGTCTGGAGGTCGATGTGAGCGCTCCGGAGATAGCTGACTGCGTGAATTATCTGAACGAGGGCGGCTACATAAAGCTCCGTGACGTGGAGTTCCACAATGAAGTAGCCGACCTCGCCGACGCAGAACTGCACAGCCTTGAAGCCAAGCTTACGGCAAAGGGCATTGCGTTCCTGAACGGCAAGATTTCCGACCCGTGCATAAGGCGGTGAGCCATGAAACGTAAGCACAGCAAGATAGACAAGCTGCCGTCTGACATCAAGGAAGCGGTCGAGCAGATGATCCTCGGAGATTACACCTACCGGGACGTCTGCGATTTTGTCCGGGACACTGCCAACGTCACTCTGTCCGAGGCGGCGGTCTGCCGGTACGCGCAGGGGCTGAACGCCAGCGTTCAGGAGATTCGCCTTGCAAGCGAGAACATGCGCGCTCTGACCGAGGAAATGCAGAAGTTCCCGCAGCTCGACACCACCGAGGGAATCGCCCGGCTGATATCCCACAAGGTATTGCAGGCAGTCCAGCAGATGGACGAAATCGCGCTGAAAGAAGCCGACCCGCTCAAGCTCATCGAAAAGGCAACGGCGCTGATCAGGGCGGTAAGCCTGAAAAATTCCACGGATATCAAGACGGCGAACCTGAAAAATGTGGCGTTCGAAAGCTTTAAAGAGGATATTTTCGACGCTATGGCAAAGGAGAATCCGGAACTGTACCGCTCGCTGGTGCAGTTCATCAACAGCAAATCGCAGGAGGAATAATGTACGTTATATATTGTCAGTCCGGCAAGGAGATGGCGGTCGTCCGGCAGCTTGCCGAAAAGAACATCACGGCGTATGCTCCACGCCGACTGGTTCAGGAGCGCCACCGCCGCAGGTGGGTACAGCGCGAAGTGCTGCTGTTCAGCGGATATGTGTTCCTCGACGCGGAGCTGACCCCGGACATCTGGCAGGCGGTCAAGTTCTGCTATGGAACGCTGCGGATACTCAGCCGCTCGCAGCTCAGCCAGACCGAGGAGGAATATATCAGATTCCTCTGCAATGACGGTCACGCGCTGGGAATAAGCCGCGGCTACGTTTCGGGCGGCGCGCTGCACATCATGGACGGCTTCCTGAAACGCTTCCAGCATAAGATAATCCGATTTAACCGGCGCGGTAAACGCGCTGTGGCGGACGTTACGATCTACGGCAGGCACTACGAGGTTATCCTCGGCTGCGAGATAGAAAGTCAGCCTGCGGTTCCGTTGATAAGCTCCGGAACTGCGAAGAATATCTCCTGATATCTGCGGAACATGTTCCGAACGGACAGGGCGAAGCTATATCATCATGATTTCGGGCGGGTGTTTAAAGTGCCCGCCTGAAATCGTCTGTAAGCGCCGTGCACATTTCAGAGGATAGTTTCCCCGCCCTTGGGCAAATCGCGAATTTAAACGCAAATTAAGCGCATTTAAACGTATATGAAAGAGGTGACAGCATGAGCAGGAAGAAAAAGAGCATAGCAGCCCTCGGCGCTGCCATTGCCGAGCGCGAAAAAAATAGCACAGACCAGACCTCCGCAGTGCAGCAGCTTGTGGAGGCTTACTTGTCCACAAATAATGAGGCTAAGCGCGCTAAGAAGATAGCCGAGATAAAATCCCGCTGCGGCGGTCTGAACGAACTCCTGTCCCAGAATAGCGAGCTGCTGACCGCCGAGGTGGAGCAGGCGCTCCTGCGCGCGGCGACCGGCTACACTGTCACCGACCGCACTATTAAATATGTGAACGGCGTAAAGACCGTGGAAACAAAGGAACGCCACATTCCGCCGTCCCAGCCAGCTATTGAATTCTACCTTATTAATAAAAAGGGCGAGGATTACAGCCGAAACGGCGGCGGTTCGGGCAATGCTGACGGCGCGCTGGCGGATATTCTGGAGGCTTTAAAAAATGGGTAAAGTCACATTCACGAAAAAGCAGAACGACCTCATGCGGCTGTTCAAGCGGAACAAGCTTCCCCGCCTGACTGTTCTGCAGGGTTCGGTGCGTTCCGGCAAGACATGGATATCGCTGATTCTCTGGGCGCTGTGGGTGGCTACCCGCCCGCGGGATTATCTGTACATGATGACAGCAAAATCGCTTCAGACCCTGAAGCGCAACTGCCTGCTGCCACTTCAGGAGCTTATCGGCGAAAGAAATTTTACATTCTCGCTCTCCGCAAAGGAGGGCGTTCTTTTTGGACGGAAGATAATGCTGGAGGGCGCGAACGACGCGCGTTCCGAGAATAAGATCCGAGGAATCACGCTGGGCGGCGCTTACTGCGACGAGCTTACGCTGTTCCCGGAGGATTTCTTCGTAATGCTGCTGTCACGTCTGTCCGCGCCCGGTGCAAAGCTGTTCGCGACCACAAACCCGGACACTCCGACCCACTGGCTCAAGAAAAAGTACCTCGACAACAAGGGGCTAGTGGACGACCTGCTGAACATCTTTTTCAGCATTGACGACAACACAACGCTCCCCGCAGACTACGTTTCCGCGCTGAAAAAGGAGTACACCGGCGTGTTCTACGACCGGTTCATTCTCGGAAAGTGGGTAGTCGCGGCGGGCGCTATTTACCGGGTGTTCTCGGACAATATCCCCGCGTTCGCCGCGCCGGAACCGCTCCCACGTCTGGACATGATAAACGTCGGCGTGGACTGGGGCGGCAACGGCTCGGCTCACGCTATGGTCGCGACCGGCATGACCTACAATTACGAAAAGCTCGTCGCCCTGCGGAGCGAGCGCGTTCCCGCCACCGGACTGACTCCGCAGCAGATATACAAGCGTATCTATGAATTCTGCGAGGACATTCAGCGGGATTTTGGCAGGATTGAGGACATCTACGCCGACAGCGCCGAGCAGACGCTGATTTCCGGCTTGCGGGAATACATAAAGCCGCTCGACCTGACCGTGAAGAACTCGATGAAGCGCCCGATAATCGACCGTATCCGCGCGACTACTATGCTTATGGGCGGCGAAAGATTCCTGCTCACTTCGGATTGCGAAACGCTGCGGGACGCGTTCCAGGGCGCGGTTTATGACGACAAGGTCGTTGGCGAGGACGTCCGTCTGGACAACGGCACCTCGGATATTGATACTCTGGACGCGTTCGAGTACAGCTTTGAAAGATACATTCCGCGGCTCATAAGGAGAGATTAATGAACGTTTTAAACGCGCTTAAAGGCTTATTTAAAGGGAAAGGAGGAACGGACGTGGACGACTTTAATATTACAGATTCAGCGGTAAGCTCGACCATGCGCTCCGCGACTTCCCTCTGGTGGGACGCGTTTCAGGGACAGCTTCCGTTTGCGCAGACCCACAAGAATTTCAAGCCGCTGCCGGTGGCTTATACTTCTACCGCGTATCTGGCGCAGCTCGTCACCGGGGAAATCAAGTTCGAGATCGCGGACGAGGAGCTGAACAAGCATGTCCAGAAGAATCTCATGCCGAACCTCGACAGGATAGTGCAGCAGACCCTTGTAGGCGGCTACACGGTAATAAAGCCGTATTTCGTGCAGTCCGGCGAAATGTTCTTCGATTCCGGCACCAGCCGTGACTTCCTGCCTATGGCTCTGGACGAGAACGGGCACATCACCGAGGGCGTATTTTTCGAGCGAATCCGGTACCACGGAAAAATCTACGAGCGCCGGGAACATCACATATTCCGGAACGGCGTGCATACCGTCCGGAACACGGCGTACATCTACGGCACAAAGCACGACGTGGAACTTGCGACCGTGCCGAAGTGGGCGGTTCTGCTTCCGGAGGGGCAGATTCCCTCGACTATCCCGATGATAGCGACATTCCGCACGCCCTACGCGAACAACATCGACCTCGACAGCGAACTGCCGATAAGCATTTTCGCTAACTCCCTCGGCACGCTTCACGAGATAGACGAGGCACATTCCGAGTATTGCGCGGAATTCAGGAAGATGTCCGCGAAGGTATTCGCCGACCGCACCGTTTTAAAGGAAAACAGCGGTATTCCCGATGATTACTTTGTCGGGATAAGCGGCGACGGTACTTCCACGATGGAGCAGCAGATCATGGCTTACGCCCCGCAGATTCGCGAAACGGAGCACAGCGCCAAGATAAACAAGGAACTGCGGTTCTACGAAACGCAGATAGGCGTAAGCTCCGGGACGTTCTCGTTCGATACGCAGAAAGGTCTTGTTACGGCAACGCAGGTGCTTTCCGAGGACAGAACTACATACAATACGGTCTGCCAGATTCAGCGGCAGCTGCGACCGGTGCTGCAGGCGCTCAGTCAGATCATCGTCACGCTTGCGCGATTCTATGGCGTAGAGTGCGAGGACGGCGAGTGCGCAATAGAGTTCGGCGACAGCGTGTTTGAGGACACAGGTACAGAATTCAACCGCCGTTTCCAGATGGTTCAGGCGGGACTGCTCAAAGCTGAGGACTTCAATGCGTGGTACTTCGGCGTTCCTACGGAGAGGGCGCGCGAAATGCTCCCACCTATGACTGAAGCCTTTGGGGGTGAGTAAATGCTCACTCCGGAACAGCTTCAGAACCTCCCGCAGGAGCTGACCGATCTTTACGACCAGCTTTCCGAATTTATCCTGCGGGACATAGCCCGGCGCATCGCAAAGGGCGCGCAGATAACCGACACGGCGGAATATCAGCTTTACCGAGCGCGGAGCCTTGGGCTTTCCACGGACGAAATAGCCGCGAAAATCGCCGAGATAAACGGCAGTTCCGCCGCGGAGATCAACCGGCTTATCCGTGAGGCTGCGGCGCAGTCCGATGAGTTCGACCGGAAAATGCTCGGAGCTGATAAGGGCGCGGCTGTTCCGCTGGAAGAAAACGCACAGCTCCAGAATCTCATTTCCACACAGATAGCGGAGACCGCCGGAAAATGCGAAAATCTCACCAACACGCTGGGATTTGCAGACCACGACTTCCTCGGGCGCGTGTACTACCTTTCCATGACGGACATGTACCGCCGGGAAATGGATTCCGCGCACATGAAAGTTACGACCGGCGCGACGGATTACATGACCGCGATCCGGCAGGCTTGCAACAAGCTTGCGGCAAGCGGCGTGCGCACGATAGACTATGAGAGCGGGCGTTCCGACCGTATCGAGGTCGCGGTGCGCAGAGCTCTCCTTACCAGCGTGGCGCACGTCACACACCGTATCTCCGAGCAGAACGGCGAGGAGCTCGGCGCGGACGGCTGGGAGATGTCGGCGCACTCCGGCTCCCGACCGACCCATGCGGTGTATCAGGGGCGGCAGTACACGCAGGAGCAGTATGAGAGGATAATCAAGCCGCTCATCAGCGAGCCGAACTGCCGCCATGATGTATTCCCGATAATCCTCGGCGTGTCCGAGCCGACCTACACCGAGGAGGAATTGCATAACATAGACCAACCGCCGTTCACCTATGAGGGGCGGAAATACACCGCTTATGAGGCGTCACAGCAGATGCGGAAGATGGAGCGTGCCATGCGAAAGCAGAAAGACCGCTGCATTGTCGCCGACGCTGCCGGGGACGAGGAGAGTTTCACCGCCGCGAGCATAAAGCTCCGGCGGCAGAAAGATATCTACGAGGATTTCGCAAAGGCTGCTGACAGCTACACGCAGTATGAGCGGACTTACGTCGCCGGGTATGACCGCAGGCTTGCGGGAAAGACCGGGGCGGTTACGCGGAAACAGCGGGAGTTTGAAAAGGCGCAGCTTAAACTTGACAATTCCATTGAAAGTTCGTATAATTATATGGGAACTGAACATTTGTTCGCTTCTCATTATTCTTATGGCAAGCTGGATTTGAAATCCGCAAGGCGTGAATATGATACGTTTCTCAATAGTGATGTGCCTAGGAATCATATGAAGTTACTAAAGCAGTACAGCTACGGTGCTAAGTATCTTGAAACTGACAACGAAAACATTACAATGGGATATGCTTCAAATATTGATGCGTTTGTGTTCAATCCAACAAATCCTCAGCTCAAAAACTACGATTTAAATATGAGTTTGACCCATGAGATAGCTCATAGGATAGATAACAAGATGTTTAAATCAGATAAACGTCATGCATTTACAGAAGCAATTTTAAAGTATGAAGATACATTAGACCGTAAATCTGTTGCCGAAATAATCAACAACTCTGATACCCTATCTCAAAATGCTCCTCTTCAGGATATTATGAGCGCAGTGACCGGAGGACATATTCCTCTGGCAGCCGGGCATGAATCTGATTATTGGAATAGGCAGGGTAAAAAGCAAAGAGAAATTTTTGCTAACATGTTTACGCTTGAATGTTTCAACGACACAGAGGCTCTTGGTTTTGTAAAAGAAACGCTTCCTGACATTTATAACACTTACATATCAATGACAGCCAAAAAACTTGGGAGGAATATAAATGGTATTACCGGTAACTGACGTAAAGGTTATTTCCAAAACAGAAACCAGAAAGCTAGTCATGCAATACTACAACAAATTCGGCAAAGCAGCTCCTCCCTATAATCCGGAAACCTACGGCACAGCCGAAGCCTACGTTGAAAAACTGAAACAATGGGTGCAGGCTGATAAGCCTGTTTCATAAATAACGATATGCACTCCCAGCAATGGGGGTGCAATTTTATACCCATTTTACGAAAGGAGTCCCCATGATCCAGAACAACCGATACTGCAAAGCGAAGCAGGCGGCGATGATCGCGGACGCAACGCGAAAGCGCCAGCGCTGCAATCAGCGCGATCCGCCCCGGTACGTCAGCAGCTACACATACCACATAGTCATGCTACCCTTACTAAGGGTACATTTTTTTACCTGTTTTTAAGGAGGATTTTTATGGATAAGTTAAAGGTACTTCTCCAGAAGCTCGGAATTGAGCTTACCGCAGACCAGACCAAGCAGATAGGCGAGGTAATGAGCAAGGAGTTCGTCCCCGCTGCCGAGGTCGCAGCCAACAAGACAAAGCTCGATGAGCTTACCAAGCAGCTTGCCGCCCGCGACAAGGATCTCGCAAAGCTCAAGGCGGATAACAAGTCCGAGGAGCTTCAGAAGCAGCTCGACGAGTTGAACGCAAAGTACAAGCAGGACACCGACGACCTCAACGCTAAGCTGTCCGCGCAGCAGGCGGATTTCGCCGCAGAGAAGCTGTTCGGCGGCTACAAGTTCGCAAGTGACCGCGTCCGCAAGTCCGTTCTGGACGAATTCAAGGGCAAGGGCTTCAAGCTGGAGAACGGCGAGTTCGTCGGCGGCAAGGAGTACCTCGAGGGGCTGAAGCAGTCTGAGCCGTCTGTGTTCGCAGCGGAACAGAAGCCCGGGCTGTTCATGGGCAGTACGCAGAGTACAGAATCCCTTGACGCAAACAATCTTGAAACCCAGGTGTTCAGCGGATTCGGACTTAGCTCAAAGTAATTAAAGGAGGACAAAAATATGGCTTTAAACAATATTGCAGCAGCAGCTCTCTTTCAGAAAGCATGCGATCAGCAGATAATCGAGGGTTCTACCTCCGGTTGGATGGAAGCCAACGCAGGTAACGTAAAGTATACCGGCGGCAGAGATATCAAGATCCCGACCATTTCCACATCTGGTCTTGGCAATTACGACCGTAACTCTGGTTATCCCACAGGCAAGGTTTCTATGACCTATCAGACCAAGACAATGACGCAGGACAGAGGTGTTGAGTTCCTGCTTGATCGTATCGATGTGGATGAGAGCGGATTCGTTGCAACGGCGGCAGCAACTATGAGCGTGTTCCAGTCCGAGCATGTTATCCCGGAGATCGACGCTTACCGCTACAGCACGCTGTACAAGCACATCAATGCCGCTAATCACGCAAGCACTTACACTCCGGACAGATCCACGATTTTAGGCAACCTCAAGGCTGATATCGCGGCTATCCGCGATTCCTGCGGCACAAAGGCTCCGCTGGTCATTATGATGAGCATTCCGGTTTCTGAAATGCTTTCCAACAGTGACGAGTTCAAGCGTGTTGTAAACATGACGAACTTTAAGCAGGGCGAGATCTCGACCGACGTGCTTTCCATCAACGGCATTCCGATCATCGGCGTACCCTCTGAAAGATTTAAGAGCGCATACACTTTCAAGGACGGTACCTCCGAGTTCGGTTTCGAACCTGCAGGCGACGCTAAGGACATGAACTGGATCATCTGTCCGAGAACAGCGCCTATTGCGGTATCTAAGACAGACGGCGTTAAGATCTTTGACCCCAGCCAGACCCAGGGCGCTGACGCATGGAAGATAGAATACCGCAAGTTCCACGACCTGTGGGTGCCTGATAAGGCTCTTGCAGCTATGCGCGTATCGGTGGGCGCATGATCTACGCCGACTACACCTACTACACCGACAGCTACGGCGGCAGGGCGGTAAATCAGGAGGATTTCCTCCGGCTTGCCGCCGGGGCTTCCGCGTACCTCGACCGTGTGACCTTCAGCAGAGCTGAGGAGCATTCGGAGGACGACCGGCTCAAAATCTGCTGCTGTGCGCTCTGCGATGTACTCACAGCTACAGCGGACACCGGCGGCATGGTCAAGCAGTCCGAGAGCGTGGGGAGCTGGTCGTATTCGCTTGCGAGCGGCTCAGCGGCAACAGTCGAGGAGCTGATGTACAAGCGGTGTCTGACTTGGCTTCCTGCGGAGTGGATGTACAGAGGGGTGGCTAGGGAATGAGGTTCACAGAAACAGTCACGATCTATAATAAGATCCCGCAGCAGGGGCGCGAACCGGAGCAGCTCCGCCGCACGGTAGTTCACGGAGTATTCTGGGACTACACGGCTGGAGCGGCGTTCGGCAAATCCGGCAAGGACGACAGCGACAGCATTACGGTCATGATTCCGGATATGCCTGCTCTTGTGCCGGCAGCGGAATGGTTCCGGAACGGATGTCCCGAAGATAAATTCACGCTTTCCCCTGGCGACATAATCGCCCGGGGCGAATGTGGAAATATCTCAAGCGCAGCGGAACTCGAACGGCAGCACACCGAAAAATTGATAATCACAGCGGTTCGTGACTGCCGGTTCGGTTCCGGGTGCTTACATCACTGGGAGGTGAGCGGAAAGTGAAAATCACTACCGACCGTGGAACATTGTTCACTACCGCCAGCGGCAAGTCTATTCTCCGCTGGAAGGGCGGTAAGCCACCCACCGAGGAGGGTTTTAACCAACTCCAGATTTTCATTGACAACACAGTTGTCCGGCATATGGATCCCTATGTCACCATGCGTACTGGAATGCTGAAGAAATCCGTTATCCTCGGTTCCCGCATGGGCAGCGGCGAGCTGGTGTTTATCGCGCCGTATGCTCATAAGCAGTACTACCGCAACGGAAAGCTCAAGGGAAAGCGCGGTTCGCGGTGGTTCCACCGTATGTGGGCGGCGCTTAAGGACACCATCGTCCGTGAAGTCAAAAATTACGCAAGGAGGCTGATGCCGTGAAATCAGTTATGGACAGCGTTTGCGAATACCTTTCCGGGTGTCCGCAGCTCGACCCGAAACTTCCGGTCTACCTTGATTATGTGGACGATAACGACTGCTACTGTGTGGCTACGGTTCCGAATGCACCTTATCGCAAGGATATTCTCGGCAACCGTATCTACACGGTGACGTTCCAGTTTGCGTACCGGACGGCGATAAGCAGCGACATGGAACGCGGAAAGAATGTTGAATTTCTGGAGCAGTTCTGCCGCTGGATAGATGAGCAGAATGACCGGCGCAGCTTCCCCGCTCTGGCGAAGAATCAGACCGGACAGAGTATCAAGGTAATAGAGACCGGCTGTCTTGACGAGACCGCCGAGGACAGGGTAACGGGCGTTTATTTAACGCAGCTACAGTTTATATATAAGGAGAGATGTTAACATGGCAATCACAGGAACAGGCGCTGTAGAGCGCGAATACAGCGTACTGCTGATACAGATCAACGGGATATGGTATCCCATCGGCGAGGACAACGAGAGTATGGAGCGTACCCGCAACAATACGGTCACACAGACCAAGAACGTTCTCGGAAAGACCAAGACTAAGGTCACAAAGGGCAATCAGGTGACATCAGTTTCACCGTTCCTCGTTGCAAGGGACTCCGCGCTCGGCAAGGAGCTGTATGAGATAGACCGCCTGAACAAGCAGCTTGACGAGGTCAAGTACCGCTTTATGGAGGTCTCTATTTTCGACAGCAAGGGCGACGAAAAGTTCGCGGCATGGACGCAGGAAGCAAAGATCGACCTCAAGAGCTGGGGCGGTTCTGCTGCCGATGGTCTGACAGCTCCGTTCGACATCGTCTGGGAGGGCGACCGCACATACGGTATATATGACCGCGCGGCAAACACATTCACCAGTGACGGCGGCATCGAGGAGTTGACGGTCGTTTCTACCGCGGGCGGCTCTGCGACCAGTACGGTGCTGCTGGTGTCCCCGCAGCTCAGCACCGGTAACCACTATGTGTACAAGGGCGGCGCATCCGCTCAGACTGTCACCGAGGGGCAGGACGTTACAAGCTGGTCTGCGCTTTCCCCCGGTACCGCTATCACTCTGACCGGTTCTCCGGCGACCATCACGGTAGTCGAGGCTGACGCAGCGGGTAAGGCTGTTAAGGCTGGCAGCGTTACGGCAGTGTACGGGTCGTAAAGTGACATTTTGAACTTGACATATTTCTTCAAATATGATAAAATGATTACATCACTTTATCATATTTGGAGGGTATGTTTATGAAAAAAATAGTATATATGCTCGCTCTGGCAGCCGTGCTTTCATGCGCTGGATGTTCGAATAACGCGGAAAGCAATGCTGCTGAAGTTCAGGGGACATCATCGCAAACCAGCTCACAGCCTGATGTTACATCACAGCCAGAGGACAGCGGCATTGAAGTCGTGGCTGGTGATTTTGTGTTCAAGATCCCTGAAGGCGCAGTACTGTCGGACAAATCTGAAGATGAAGCGATCAATCTGAATTATTCGATTCAGTCAGAAGGAAGCGAGTATTACTTATCTATACTTTCCGCAAGCAAGGAATATGGGCAAAATCTTCATAACAACTTGGTAAACTATCTGGACAACTATGCTGAAGAGGAAGCTAAAATCGCACAGATCCTTGGAGAAACTGGCGAGGTAGAAATCCCTGACTATAGTATGGAAAAAGAAAATGTTGACTGCATCGGCGGTGAAGCAGTATCGCTTGGAACCAAGTGGGAGTTTAAATTTGAATCATACAGCTCCATAACGCTTTCATGCTTTGTCAATGATAAATACTACAATCTGGAATACCGCGCTGAAAGCCAGTCGTATGACCCTGCAATCTGGGATGATTTCCTAAACAACATAAGACCGTTATAATACTGAGCCGCCCTTCGGGGCGGTTTTTTTGGAGGAACAACATGAACACAATGAAATACACAGTAACCCCTGAACCCCCGGTAGATATTGAGATATCCGCCAACGGCGAAACACATCATATCAGCTTTTACCCGACAGACCTTGCTGTTCGCGAAAGGTTCTATCAGACTTATGAGAACCTAAAGAACTACAAGCCCAAAGAATTCAAGGTTGTAGTCGATAAGAACGGCGTTTCGAACGCCGAGCTGGAGAACGCAAAGGAGCTGCGCCGCTTTACCGAGTTCCTCGGCGAGCAGGTAGATGGAATCTACGGCGAAGGAACAGCGAAGATCCTCACAGGCGGGCGCTGCGAGCCTGCGGAGCTTATCCGTTTCATCTGCGAAACTGCAAAGCACTTCACCCAGACCTCCGACCAGCTTATCAGACAGTACACCGAAGCAATCCGGGGCGGTGTGATGAAGTGAATTACCTGCTTGAACAAATGCCACAGGCAGTCCTGATTGACGACGAAGCGGTACCTATAAATACAGATTTCCGGGTATGCCTGCGTATTATTCAGGCACTGGAGGACGAGCGGCTCATGGAACACGAAAAGCTTACCGTGCTGATCACGCTCCTCTATCCGGATACACCGAAAAATACAGCCCTTGCAATTGAGCAGGGGCTGAAATTTTTAAATCTCGGCGAACCTGTTGACGGCAGCAAGGCTCGTCAGCAGATAGTTTATAATCTTAATAAGGATTCAGCGTACATTTACACGGCGTTTAAAAGCACTTTCAACATAGATTTAAACACCGTTGAAAACCTACATTACTGGAAATTCCGCAGTCTTTTTGCCGACCTCGGCAGGGACTGCTTTTTTAATACACTCATAAGTCTGCGTTCACGGCAGCACTCCGGGAAACTTACAGACAGTGAAAAGGAGTTCGTCCGGAAGAACCCGGAGCTGATATCCCTGTCGGAGCATAAGCACAGCAGCGCCGTGCAGGACTTTATCTCGAAGATAGGAAGGAGAGGATAGCATGTCACAGGCTGACGGATATGTCCGTATCGTCACGCAGAACGATGTTTCTGAAGCGCAGCGCTCCACGGAGCAGCTCGGAGATACGATTCAGGAAGCGCTGGATACAACTCCTGCAGACAACATGACCAATGCCATGGGAAGTCTTGAGGACGGCATTTCCGACACAGGAGATGCGGCGCTCAAGACAGGCGACATAATCAAGGCTAATCTGGTCTCGGAAGCTGTTACGCAGGGAATACAGAAGCTAGGTTCGGCGTTAAAGGCTACTGCCAGCAATGCAGTTTCAATGGCTATGAGCAATGAAACTGCATTTGCAAAAGCAAGTACATTACTGAGCGGGGACGATTTAACTAAATACTTTGAGGGACTTATAGAAATGTCCAATCGCACCGGAGTTGCCTTTACAGATCTTGCAGAATCAATGTATTCTGCTTTATCAGCAGGCGTTCCGCAGGACAACGTCCTTGAATTCGTTGAAAATACCGTAAATCTTTCAAAAGGCGGATTCACACAGACTGCCACTGCAATAGATATCGTCACAACTGCATTGAACGCTTATCAGATGGAGATGTCAGAAGCTACTCATGTTCAGGATGTTCTCATCACGACTCAGAACCTTGGTAAGACTACAGTTGATGAACTTGCTTCAAATATGGGTAAGCTGATCCCGACTGCAAACAGCGTTAACGTTGCGTTCGACCAGCTCGGCGCCATGTACGCAACAGTTACGGCAAACGGCGTTGCAACTGCCGAAACCACGACTTACCTCAATGCCATGATAAATGAGCTTGGAGCTTCCGGATCGACCGCCGAAAAGGCAATGCAGGCGGCTACTGCCGGAACCGATATGGCTGGCAAAAAATTCTCCGAGATCTCGGCGATGGGATATGACGTTACTGATGTTCTCAAACTCATGGATGAATATGCACAGTCTACCGGAAAATCTCTGTCGGATATGTTCTCTTCGTCTGAAGGAGCTAAGGCGGCTTCTATCCTGCTGTCGAATATGGAGGGTTTCAAGAGCAATATCACTTCCATGATTGATTCCACCGGTGCTGCTTCTGCCGCTGCGGAGACCATGATGGACACTACTGCTGAGAAAATTCAGGTTGCAAAGAATCAGATAGATAATCTGACCAGCTCCATTGCTGAACAACTTCTTCCCGTAATTGGCGAAACTGCTCAGGAGATATCAGACGTTGCTGATTCCAGTAAAATAGACGAAACTGCAAAAGTTGTCGGGAATTTTATTTCTGGAACGCTGACGCTGCTGCTCAAAAACATCAACCTTATTGCCTCGGCAGTCACCGGTGTTACCGCTGCCGTCATCGCTTTCAAGACCGCGAATGTGCTGACAAAAGTGATTGCAAGCTGGCAGACCGCTGCTTTGCAGGTCACTATGCTCGGAAACGCTCAGGGAGCGGCTGCAATAAAGAGCGCGGCGCTGAAAGGCGAGCTTACGGCGCAGGAGATCGTTTATGCTGTGCTTAGTGGAAAGCTGGATATTGCAACTGCAAAAACAATAGCACTCAACACTGCTATGAGCATGAACCCCGCAGGAATTATTGCCGTTGCGGTAGGTTTGCTTGCAACTGCTCTCACAGGGTTCGCAATCAGCGCCGGAACAGCAGGATCCGCAGCCAAAGAGCTGAACGACGCGATAGACCAGATGCACGATTCTGTTGAAAGCTCTATCGCCGACAATGAAGCCGAAATGTCCGTTCTGAAGGACAAGGTCAAAAGATACGACGAACTCCGCACTGCCGTAAGTCTGACTTCCGACGAGCAGAAGGAACTCTCAACTCTGGCACAGGAGCTTCAGAGCGTTCTCGGCGATGAGGTCACTGTTGTAGACCAGCTCACAGGAAAGTACAATGATCTTACTGATGCAGTCGATACTTATATTAATAAGAAAACCGCTTCTGTAAAGCTGACGGCATACGAGGAAGCGGCGAAAGAAGCGTATAACATTAAGCGTACAGCCGAGGAGACTATTTCAGATTTCAGGAGCTTATACGAAAATGGCGATATCTGGAAAATGTCATTGTGGAATCAGAAAAAATGGGGAGACGATGTACAAGCAGCCCAGAAAGCCATAGAAGAAGCCGATAAAACAATAGCGGAATGGCAGAGCCTTGCGTCAGAATCCTACAAGGACGGCATTACTGCTTCCGGGACAAAGACCCCTGCCTCCACCAGCAGCAAGCAGACCGGACCCGCTAACAGCCTCCCCGATTACTGGAAACAGAAAAGCGAGGATTTCAAGTACTGGAAGGAATCCTACAAATACGACTACGATATGGGGCGCATATCCGCCGAGGAGTATTACGCTGCCCTTGCTTCGCTCCGCGATGAGTTCCTTGAGAATGATTCGGACGAATGGCGCTCGGTCAACGTCGAAATAAAGAAGTACTACGACAGCTTATCCGAGGAGCAAAAAAAGGCATACGAAAAGCGCCTTGAGGAGCAGAAAAAAGCAGACGAGGAAGCCAAAAAAGCCGCGGAACAGGCAGCCGCCGAAGCCATTGCCGCCCGGAAAGCGGCATACTCCGAAGAAAAATCCCAGCTTGAATTTAAGCTGAAAACCAACCAGATCACGGAGAAAAAATACTATTCCGAACTTTCTAAGCTCCGGGACAAGTACCTCGACAAGGATACCGCCGAGTGGCGCAGCGCGTTCCTTGAGACCTACGAATACAACCAGAAGATAATCCAGGCGAACAAGGACGCTCTTGAAAAACTCCTGAACGACGCCAGCGACTCTACCCTGTCCGCTCTGGAGAAGATAGTTTCCGCCCGGGACAGCCTGACATCCAAGCTGACGGACTTCAACAAGACGTTCGAAAAGACCACAGAGACCATTCCGGAAACTGTTGCGGTCAAAGGCGAATTCACCATCACTACCGCCGAGCATGATGTCGAGACCTACAAGATGGGCGCTGACAGCATCGAGGATAATATCAAGGTGCTTGAGGATTATGGCGCAATGCTGGACGCTCTCAAGGCGCGCGGCGCGGACGAAGGCACGCTAAGCTCCATTCTGGATATGGATATCGAGGAAGGCATGGAGTTCGGCTCTAAGCTGCTCAGCATGTCGGATCAGGCATGGAACAGCTACTTCGACAGCCTTGATCGTCTGCACAAGACCGCCGAGGAAATATCCGCAAAGTACTATCAGGACGAGGTCGACAGCCTCCGGGAGAATTTTGTGGATAAGCTCCGAAGCGAACTTTCCAACATGACCAGCGACATGTACACGATAGGCTTCGATGTAGCAAAGGCGTTTGTCGAGGGTTGGAACGAGCGGCTCGGGACTGAGGATCTAACCCTCGGAGACATCGCTGCCGCAGTGAGCGGCGGAACGTTGTCTGCTGCTCCTGTCGCCGCCCAGAATATGAGCGCAGTCGGAACTATATTGACCGGAGCTTCTAAGCTCGTTTCGCAGGTCGTGAATGTTCCGGTATATATCGGAACGCAGAAGCTTGCGGACATCATGGTCGATGCCACTAACGGCAAGATAATTCAGACAGGCAAAAACGTACTTATGACCTAAGGAGGGATCAAAATGATGTGGTGGAACGGAGAACCTCTGCCGATACCGTCACCGGGAATATCCTTCGAAGAACGTATCGTAGAGGGAACGAACAGCGGGCAGACCCTCGGCGGATCCTACTCCAAAAAGATAATCGCGCGGAAGGAGGACGTCCGTGTAACGTGGGAGGGGCTGACCGCCGAGGAAAGCGCCGCAATCGGCAAAATCGACGCCAGCACTTACGGAAAGTTGACGTACTACAGCCCGTCGAAAGGCAAATTTCTGACGAAAACAATGCATGTCGAAAGCCATACGCAGGACATCAACGAAGCGGATATCCAGCTTGGGAAGTTCCAGGGAGATATCAGCGTAACTGTGCAGTTCCGCGAAAAGTAAGGAGGCTTAAAGGTGTTTTTAATTACCTTTTCAAAAGCCGATCAGGAGGATATCGTTCTGACCGAGGACGATCTGTTCGACTTTCAATACGAAGCAAGCTGCTACTCCGGAGAGAGCTTTGAGCTTGGCGGCGTGAACGCAAAAACGCTGTACCTGCTCATCGACAACAACACACAGCGTTTCTCCCGGGGCACATTCGCGAACTGCCGCGTAAAGCTTGAGATAGACGGGAAGTTCTTCGGATACTACAATTCCGAGCTTCCGAAGCGCCGGAACGGCGTGATAGAGCTTACCGCATACGACGATATGGTGAAGCTCGACACCGAGTTCCCGACCGATTATATATTCCCGCAGACGTTCTGGGCGGTTTACGCTCAATGCGTATTCGAAGCCGGGCTTGCTTCCGAGGTTTCGTTCGATAACGTTGTCCTGAACGGCGTATGGGACAACGGTATTATCTCTGCGGATTACACGCAGTACATCTACGCGAATTCCTGCCGCAACCTTGTGGCGGGAATGGCGGAATGGAACGGCGGGTTTGCGTATATCAACGACGACAACAAGCTACAGATCGACAAGTTTTCCAAGACAGTCACCCGGGAATACAGTTCCGGCGACCTTATGGAGCTTGATTACAGCGATGAGACCGTCACATTCTCGAAGGTTAAGACATCTCAGAAAAACAAGACCTACGAAATGGGAACGGACTCCGGATATACGCTTGTAATAAAGAATCAGTACATCAGCTACGGGCTTGACGACACCATGTTCGAAACGTATCTGACGAAGATCTCCGAGTACTACACCAGATTCACACTGACTCCGATGTCGTTCACGCTTGCCGAGCCTGATTTCGATCTGCGTGTCGGAGACCGCATTCAGGTCTACGATGAGGAAGAGCAGGTCACCATCACCGGCAATGTTTCCAAGATCGTAATATCCGGGAACTGCTCCATGACCGTCACCTGCGGCGGGTTCGAGAATGTGTCCAGCACAAATGGTTTTACTCCGACTTCGTACAGTCAGGTGCAACAGAGTAAGCAGGAGGCAAAGACAAGCAGTCAAACCGCTGGCGGAACATTGAATGAATACATATACCTGACCGACACCTCCGTGAAGTTCAACGACAAGACGTACACGATAGAAAAGGATGCGGATACCGGGTTGATCTCCAAAATCAGCGACAGCGCGGGGAACGAGTTCGAGCCGGAGATATCGGCGGGAATCACGGACGTAGCAACGCATAATGCAGTGTTTTGGGCCGTAGCAATGTGCAAGGGACTAAGGCAGAAGCCTTACGGCAACACAAACATTTTCGACTTAGAAAACGCGTCAGCAGGGCTGTGGAAAAATACCGGAGATGGCTATGATATCATCCTGCCAGGCGAGGCGGAGATTTCCAGCGAGGGCGTGAGTCTCAATCAGTATTATGACTTGCCGATAACCGGTGACCTTTACGATCATACAATATTGGCTGTTGCAAAAAAGCGCGTAGATTTTACAAGTTCTGATTGGACAACGGTAATCGCGAACTACGGCACGCCGCCGCAATCTAATCTCTGCACCCGCTATCTCAAATGGTCCGTGGGCGCGGGCAGTGACTTGGGGTATTACTGGGGCAGCACTAGCGCGGCGGACTATGCCATAATAACAATGCACAGGTTAGGAACCAAAGGTGTCTTTTACGTTAATGGCGTACAGCAGTATAGCTATAGCTCATACGCAGTCCCTCGTCGAGATTTCTGGGCCATCGGAAAGGACTTTTGGTTTAAGCACATCTCAATTATTCCAAAGGCGATGTCAGATGATGAGCTTGCTGCAGAGGTGCAACGGCTATCGACTAAATACAAAATAGGAGGTAACCCATGACATCAAAGGCGATGGAATTCATGGGCGCAGAACTCGAAGTTGGAACGGCTCGACCGCCTCTTCGGAATGCGAGCTGATACGCTGAGGAGGCGGAGATCATCGATGTATACTGGGCAGACATTCGGAAGGAGACAACATAATGCGAATAGTTGACGAAATCTTGCAGCCTGCCCGGGAGCAGGAGCTTGTATCTCAGGCGCACTTAGAACATATCGACCGGCTTCAGCGGATCATAGAGCGTTTCAGACGGAACAACGGCACACTGGAAGAAGCAATGAGCATCGTCGAAAAGCTCAAGGCGGAAGAAAATCAGCTCAACGAGAGTATCGACCGCCTTGTTGATTATCGTGCAAAGGCGTTAAAATACATTGAGCAGCTTTCCGAGGAGGAACACGCTGTGATGTTCAGATACTACATATCCGGCGAGAGTTGGGAGCGGATATCAGAGAAGACGTTTATGAGCATACGTAGGGTGTACCTGCTCCGCAAGTCGGCGCTGAAAAAACTCGAGAATTTATATCTGAAAGGAATCGACGAATGAACACAGAGATCATAGTAGCGCTGATCGGCGCGGCAGTCACGATCGCGAACGTTACGTTCACTAGCATCACAGCTCGGAAACGCCGCCGCGATGAGCGTACAGAGCAGCTCGAAGCTCGCGTTGCGGAACACAACAACTTTGCAAGAAGAATGCCGGTGATTGAGGAGCAGATAAAGGTCATCAACCATCGGCTTGCTGATATCGAAGAGGAGGAAAAGCACCATGACTAACACTATGAATTTTGGACAGGCAATCGAAGCGCTGAAACAGGGTAAGAAAGTAGCACGCGCGGGCTGGAACGGAAAGGGAATGCACCTCGAACTCCAGCGCCCCGACGCGCACAGCAAGATGACCCTGCCGTACATCTATATGTACACGGCGCAGGGCGATAATGTTCCGTGGCTCGCAAGCCAGACGGATATGCTTTCAGAAGACTGGGTTACTGTTGAATAAGGAGGAAAAGCACCATGAAAATTGACTGGAGACGTAAGCTGACATCACGAAAGCTGTGGATATCCATAGCCGGTTTTACGGCGGGTCTGATTGTAGCGTTTGGCGGAAGCTCTGAAACCGCCGAGACCGTGTCCGGCTGCATACTCAGCGGAGCGGCGGTCGTAGGGTATGTTATCGGCGAGGGTCTCGCCGACAGCGGCAGAGAAAACGGAGGTGGTGACGATGACTAAGTACATGGGCGTAGACCTCAGCTACTGCAACGGCGGCGTTGACTACAAGAGCCTCAAGAAAGCGAAAATAGACGGCGGAGCAGTGAAGTTCGCGATGCTCCGGACATCCTACGGATGTAACAAGGACAGGCTGCTCGACAAGCACTATAAGGGCTGCAAGTCCGCTGGTATCCATGTGGGAGCGTATCACTGGCTTCGGGCACAGAATGTAGCCCAGGCAAGGCAAGAAGCACAGTGGCTCGTGAAGCTGCTCAAAAACTACAGCTTTGATTACCCGATAGCTCTCGACTTCGAGGACGGCGACCTGTTCGCACTGGAACTCAGCAAGGAGCAGTACAGTGCAATCGTGGACACCTTTATGTCTGTACTGGAAAAGGCTAACTATTACGTTGTACTGTATACCAACCCTGACACTATCAGAAACAGGCTCACCGGGTCGACTCTTCGTAAATACGACCTCTGGCTTTCTCATTGGACGCACGGAAAGGCTCCGGGACAGTATGGGCAGACCATGTGGCAATTTGCGGCTTACGGTACCGCCGCCGAGGTTCGGGACGGCAACGCGACCGACGTCGGTACAGTAAGCGGCTCGGGAGGACCTGTCGACTGCGACGTGTCATACGTCGGGTATGCGGTTCAGATCCGGAAGGCAGGAAAGAATGTGCCACTTGTGAAGCTCACCGCAGAGATCTCAGTCGGACAGAGCAAGGCGGAAGGAATTTCGAAGAAGCTCAAGGCACTTGGCTGCTCCGTAAAGGTTGACAAGTCGCCGTAAATCTGCTATAATATCTTTGTTGAGGTTCGGATAGAAATATTCGGATTGCGCCGCTCCTGCTCGCCAAGGCTGGGGCGGTTATTTTTATCCCCGGGGCGCTGGCTCCGGGGATTTTATTGTGGAGGTGGATAAAAATGATTAACAAGCTGGCTAAGCTTATAAACGTTAAATCTATCGTTACGCTGGTACTTACCGGCGTATTTTCTTACCTTGCTATCACTGGTAAAATCGCGGTAGACAACTTCACGGACATGTTCCAGATCATCATGATTTTCTATTTTGGAACGCAGTCTGGAAAGGCTGAGGCATCTGCTTCGAAGTCAGAGTGATTTGACCGCTGTTTTGTACACATCTAACAAAAAACAAAACGGCTGGAATTAAATGTTGCTTTTCTGTGCGTTTTATGGCTGTTTTGTTGATTTGCTTTCCTAAAATGGTTTTATAAAGCCGTTTAAACATACTTTATAACCGCCAGAGTGATGAGTCCTCTGGCGGTTTTTTTGTATTTTGCTTGTCAGTTTTTTGCGTTTTGCGTGGCAGACTACAAAAAGGAAGTGGGAGCGTGAGGGCAAAGCCCTCACACTCTGCGCGCTGGCGCGCAGTATAACGATTAAAAAGCGCTAAAGGGGTGTGGGGGAAAACAAGAGTTTTCCCCCACAGTTTTATACAATTATGAATTTTCTTGCCGCACTTCGTGCGGAGTGTGGGGTTCCACCCCACGCCCCGCTTCCTTTTGTACCAAAAGGAAGCGAAAATCAATTGCTTACGCGGTGTTTTATCTGTTGACGAAATGACGTGAATGTGCTATAATTTCACTATACTGATTTTACAAAAAACGGAATGGAGCAACAATGTACCGAATTTACATAGCAGAGGACGACGAAAGCATCGCCGCCGCCATCGCCCGGGGGCTGTCCGCGTGGGACTTTGAGGTGCGCACTGCGTCGGATTTCAAGCGGATAGCCGACGAAATCGCGGAATACGAACCGCATCTTGTTCTGCTCGACATCACACTTCCCTTCTACAACGGATTCTACTGGTGCAGCGAACTTCGCCGTAACAGCAGGGTCCCGGTGGTGTTCATATCCTCGGCGGCAGACAACATGAACATCGTAATGGCGATGAACATGGGCGGCGACGATTTCATCGCGAAGCCCTTCGACATGTCGGTGCTGACCGCGAAGATACAGGCGCTGCTACGGCGGACCTATGATTTCGCGGAGCAGGTCGGAGTTATCGAGCACAACGGCGCAAAGCTCAATACCTCCGAGGCGGCGCTGTATGTCGGTCAGAACCGCGTTGAGCTGACCCGCAACGAGTACCGCATACTCCAGACGCTGATGGAGAATAAGGGAAAGGTCGTCAGCCGCGAAAAGCTGATGGACAAGCTCTGGGAGACAGACTGCTTCATCGACGAGAACACGCTGACCGTCAACGTCGCAAGGTTGCGCAGAAAGCTGGAATCCGCCGGGCTTCCGGGATTCATCACGACCAAGGTCGGCATGGGGTACATCGTCGCATGAGGGCGTATCTCTACGCGCGGCGGAGGGTCATTGCGGCTTTCCTGCTGTTCGCGGCGGTGTTCGGCGTGGTGTTCTGGCTCGGGGGAGTCCCGATGGGCGCGGTCGGGTACGCATCGGCTATATGCGGAGTTCTGGCGCTTGCTTTCGGCTGCGCCGATTTTCTGAGTTTCCGGCAGAGGTGCGCCGTGCTGAAAAAGCTCCAGGACGAAATAACCGTATCCGTCGATAACCTCCCGGAGCCGCAGAACGCCGCCGAGGAGGGCTGCGCGGAGCTTCTCAGGGCGCTGTTCCGAAGCCGCGCGGAGCTTCAGGAGCACTACGAGCAGAGCATTTCCGACATGACGGACTACTACACGATGTGGGCGCACCAGATAAAAACTCCCATCGCGGCGATGAGGCTCTCGCTGGCGGAGCAGGACTCCCCGGAGAGCCGCTCCCTCGCCGAGGAGCTGACGCGGATAGAGCAGTACGTTGAGATGGTGCTGTGCTACATCAGGCTCGAGAGCAGCGACACCGACTACGTTATAAAGGAATGCCGCCTGGAGGACATCGTAAAATCCGCGGTGCGGAGGTTTTCCGGGCAGTTCATTCGCAAGAAGCTGACTCTCCAGATGAGCGGGCTCGACCGCATGGTGCTGACCGACGAAAAGTGGCTGCTGTTCGTGATAGGGCAGGTGCTGTCCAACGCGGTGAAGTACACCCGCACCGGCGGAATAACGATAACCTGCGAAAACGACGTTCTGAAAATACAGGACACCGGTATCGGCATAGCACCGGAGGATCTCCCGAGGATATTCGAGAAGGGCTACACCGGGTGCAACGGCAGGTCGGACATGAAGGCGAGCGGGCTGGGTCTGTACCTTTGCAGGCAGATATGCGGCAGGCTGGGTCACAGGATATCGGTGGAAAGCAGCGGCGGCACGTCGGTTTTCATCGACCTGCGGCGCAGCGGGGTCGACCTGCGGGAATGAGCCCTGCGGCATTACAAAAGTGTAAGACAGATGTAAGCCGTTTCGATTGCGGTCCTTCCGGGAAAATGCTAGAATAAATACAGACGGAAACGGCGCGCACTCCAAAACATGACCTTCCCCTGAAAACCACCGCGCGCCGGGTCTGTCGGAAAGGAAGGACGAAATGCCGATATTAGAGATAACAGGTCTCAGAAAGACCTACACCACACGCCTCGGCGGAAACCGCGTGGAAGCGCTGAAGAACGTCAGCTTCACTGCGGAACCGGGGGAATACATCGCGATAATGGGCGAGAGCGGCTCCGGAAAGACCACGCTGCTGAATATCCTCGCGGCGCTCGACAAGCCGACCGGGGGCAGCGTTATCCTCGACGGAATGGATCTCGCGAAGATAAAGGAATCGAAGCTCGCGGATTTCCGCCGGGACAATCTGGGGTTCGTGTTCCAGGAGTTCAACCTGCTGGATACGTTCACGGTGCGGGACAACATACTGCTCCCGCTGGTGCTGAGAGGCGAGAAGTACCCCGCCATGCAGCCGAAGCTGAACTCCACTGCGGAGCTGCTCGGGATATCCACGCTGCTCGACAAGTACCCCTATGAGATATCCGGCGGTCAGAAGCAGCGCACCGCCGCAGCCCGGGCGATGATAACCGAGCCGAAGCTGCTCCTCGCGGACGAGCCGACGGGCGCTCTCGACAGCAGAAGCTCCGACGAGCTGCTCGCGCTTTTCGCAGAGATAAACCGCCGCGGTCAGACGATACTGATGGTGACTCACTCGGCGAAGGCTGCGAGCCGCGCGAAGCGGGTGCTGTTCATAAAGGACGGCGCGGTGTTCCACCAGCTCTACCGCGGGAACTGCTCCGACGACGAATTCTACCGCCGCATAACCGACGCGCTCACGCTGCTGTCCTCCTCCGGAGAGCCGCAGAGCCTCCGTATAAAGAGGGAGGGCGCGGAATGAAGCTCTATTTCAGACTTGCCGCCGGCGGTATCCGCAGGAACTCCAGACTGTACGTCCCGTACATCATGACCTGCTCGCTGATGGTGATGATGTACTACATCACAGACGCGCTCTCCGGCGACGAAATGCTCCGCGCGATGGCCGGCGGCTACATCATGCATGAGCTGATAGTCATAGGCAAGGTGGTCATGGCTCTGTTCGCGGCGATCTTCCTGTTTTACACCAACTCGTTCCTGATAAAGAGCCGCATGCGCGAATTCGGGCTATACAACATTCTCGGCATGGGAAAGAACGGCATAGCCCGGGTCATGACCTGGGAAACGCTGATGGTCTACGTTATCTCCATGGTGTTCGGGCTTGGCGCCGGTATCCTCTTTTCAAAGCTCGCGGAGCTTCTCGCGGTCAAGATCGTGCAGGGCGACGCGGCTTATCAGTTCTCCGTCAGCGGGCCGGCCGCAGCCGCTTCGCTTATAGTGTTCGCCGTTATCTTCCTGCTGATCTGCCTCAACGTTCTGCGGCAGGTTTACTTCTCAAAGCCCGTAGAGCTTCTCCGCTCGGAGAACTCCGGCGAAAAGCCCCCGAAGGCTAACTGGTTCGCAGCAGTCCTCGGAGCGCTCATGCTCGGGCTGGCGTACTTCATGGCGGTCACGATAGAGGAGCCGCTCAGCGCCATCCTCGCATTCATGGCGGCTGTTATTCTCGTTATCGCCGCGACCTACCTGCTGTTCGTCGCTGGCTCGGTGGTGCTGTGCAGGGTGCTCCAGAAGAATAAGGGGTACTACTACAAGACCAACCACTTCATCTCCGTGTCGCAGATGTCCTACCGCATGCGGAAGAACGGCGCCGGGCTTGCTTCTATATGCATTCTCAGCACGATGGTGCTGGTGACGCTCTCCACCACTATCTGCCTTTACACGGGCGAGGAGCAGATACTCCGCCAGCGCTATCCCCGGGATATTGTCACGATGACGTACGGTCTTCCGGAAGAGGACATTCCGGCGTTCCGCGAAAGCGTCGGCGCGCTTGCTGAAAAGCACGGAGCCTCCCCGGAGAACGTGCTTGCCTACTCCTACGCCGAACTTTCCGGCGCTGTGATAGGAAACCGCCTGGATATGGCGCGGGGGAATTCCGACGACGTTTCCCTCGACCTGCGCTCGGTGTACGTCGTGCCGATAGCCGACTACAACGCGCTCTACGGCACTGATATACAGCTCGCGGACGGCGAAGCGGCGGCGTACTTCAAGGGCAAGGGCTTCGGCGGCGACGAGATCCAGCTCGACGACTGGGGAAGCTACCGCATAACGCAGCGGCTCGGCGAATTCACGATAACCGGCACGGACTCCGCGACTATCTACGACACGATTTACCTTTTCGTGAAGGACTGGTCAGACCTCGAGAGCCTGAACGATTATCAGAACCGCCTCACCGACGAGTACGGCGGAATGCGCTCGAACATTGTGTACTACTACTGCTTCGACCTTGACTGCGGCGAGGATTCCCAGCTCGACCTCTACTACGAAATGGAATACGGAGACGTGGAGTTCCCGTTCCACTTCGAGAGGCTCAAAACCGAATGCCGCGCCCGCGACCACGAGGAGTTCCTCGGGCTTTACGGCGGACTGTTTTTCCTCGGAATACTGTTCGGCGGGGTATTTATCCTGGCGGCGGTGCTTATAATGTACTACAAGCAGATAAGCGAGGGCTTCAACGACCGCGCGCGGTTCGACATTCTCCGCAAGGTCGGCATGAACGACCGCGAGATACGCCGCGCGGTGAACTCCCAGGTGCTGACGGTGTTCTTCGCGCCGCTTATCGCCGCGGGGATACACATGGCGTTCGCTTTCCCGCTGCTGACCAAGATACTCGGTCTGTTCAACATGAGGGACGCCGGATTCCTCGCGATAGTTACGCTGATATGCTTCGCGGTGTTCGCCGCGCTGTATGTCGCGGTATACGCGCTGACCTCCCGCAGCTACTACAGGATAGTCAGCGGAAACAACAGATGAGACGCGCTGTACGGGGACTGTGCTTCGCACTGCTGGCGGTAGCGGCAGTCCCGGCGGGGGCGTGCTTCGGGGTGCTGTGGGCGGTGTTCCGGCTCACGGACGCGATACTCAGAAAAACGGAAAGGAGCAACGATGAAGGCTAAACACATAGTTATCCGGGTGATCCTGCTCGTACTTATATCGCTGCTGTCGCTGGCGATGACGGCGGTAGGAGTGTTCGCAGTGCTCGGGTGGAACATGCACTCGGAAGCGATCGAGGCAAGGCCTGTGCGGCAGGTCTACGCGGACGCTTCCGCCGACGAGCATTTCGTGAGCTGCGACGAACTCCCGGAATTCTATGTGAATGCAGTCACCGCCACCGAGGACCGCGATTTCTGGGGTCACAGCGGCATCGACCCTTCCGCGATAGTCCGGGCGCTGCTCCACGACATCGCCGCGATGGATTTCGCGGAGGGCGGGAGCACCATCACCATGCAGACCGCAAAGAACATCTACTACACGCAGGATAAGCGCTTTGAGCGCAAGGCGGCGGAGGTGTTCACGGCGTTCGAGCTGGAGGATAAGCTCAGCAAGGAGCAGATATTCGAGCTGTACGTCAACACGATCTACTTCGGAAGCAATTATTACGGGATCTACGCGGCTTCCATGGGGTATTACGGAGTCCCGCCGCAGGAGCTAACAGACCAGCAGTGCGCGACCCTTGCGGGTATCCCGCAGGCTCCGAGCGTGTACTCCCCGGATAATTCCCAGGAGCTTGCCGACCAGCGCGCGGAGCAGGTGCTGAACTCCATGCGGGAATGCGGATACTTGAGTTAATTCGGAATTCAGAATTAGGAATTCGGAATTTCAGTGCCGCCTTCGGCGGGTTATTTCAAATGACGGGCAGACTGAGTGGTCTGCCAGTTTTTGTTGAGATTAAACATTAATTCAACCCTCAGCGACCTGCCGCAAAATCAACAGCCT
>OGGZ01000443.1_pt1 | contig 46460 bp, 38 predicted proteins | sample 1571371 | NCBI WGS metagenome assembly OGGZ01 (sample SAMEA2582025, study PRJEB24529) | metagenome | biome: Human gut stool | place: China | collected 2011
CGCACGCTCTATGGCACCTGTTGCCATTTCTGCTGCCACTTTCTCACTCACCGCAGAATATCGTTCAAGAGATTGCTGGCTTACGCTGAGGATTTTCATCTTTGCCTGATCGGTGAAAGTAACAAAGCCTGCACCGTAAAATTTGGGTGTATCTTCAGCTGCACACAGGGCGCTAGCCAACTTACCGCCGGTGCATGATTCGGCGGTAGTTAAGCGTAATTGATCCGCGATAAGTCTTTGACTCAACGCGGATGTCAGGTTTTCAATAGTGTCGGTATCTGCGAGTTGTACAATTTTATCTTTATTAATGTTCACTGTTTTTTGTCCACGCTATTATATGTAAAGGTGATTTGCTTTTTCTGTATGCTCGTCCAATATAATAATTTTCAAACATATAAATCCGATTATTCTGAAAATATGTTTAAGACTCTTCAATCTTCTTAACTTTAGTGAGTTAAATTCTCTGAATATTTGACGGCTAGTGGGCTGATTTTAAATGCCTTATAACAATTGGCAGTATTCTTATTTGGCAATTATAAAAATAGCAACCAGACTTAATAAGTCAAACCAAACGCAATTAAGGAGTTAGTATGAAATTTCAGGCCATTGTATTAGCAAGTTTTCTTGTCATGCCTTATGCGTTGGCAGATGACCAGGGCGGTTTAAAACAGGATGCAGCGCCACCGCCGCCTCATGCAATAGAAGATGGCTATCGCGGAACCGATGATGCAAAAAAAATGACCGTTGATTTCGCAAAAAACATGCACGATGGCGCTTCGGTTTCACTACGCGGTAATTTGATTTCTCACAAAGGAGAGGACCGTTACGTTTTTCGCGATAAGAGCGGTGAAATTAATGTCGTTATTCCTGCGGCCGTCTTTGATGGACGAGAAGTTCAGCCGGACCAGATGATCAACATTAGCGGCAGTCTGGATAAGAAAAGCGCGCCGGCCGTCGTTCGGGTCACTCATTTGCAGAAATAAAAATAAATTAGCCTGATGGCCTGAACTACTGGGCCATTAGGGTATTGGGTTATGCTATTTGTCATCCTTTTATTTACGGTAATGCAGAGGTGATTTACAGAATTAAACACTTTTTTATCCGCTGATTTTGTTTTAAATCACAATGTTATCTCAGAGATGACTCATAACTTCGGATTTCTATGAAAATATTGACGTAATTTTGCTTTTCTCTCGTTAGAATAGCGCGCACAAGGAACTGTGAAAAAGGAGTGGCAATGATCAAGAAGACAACGGAAATTGATGCCATCTTGTTAAATCTCAATAAGGCTATCGATGCCCACTACCAGTGGCTGGTGAGTATGTTTCACAGCGTGGTCGCGAGAGATGCCAGTAAGCCAGAAATAACGGATAACCATTCTTATGGACTGTGCCAGTTTGGTCGGTGGATTGATCATCTGGGGCCACTCGATAACGATGAATTACCTTACGTTCGGCTAATGGATTCTGCCCATCAACATATGCATAACTGTGGTCGGGAATTAATGCTGGCTATTGTTGAAAATCACTGGCAGGACGCGCATTTCGACGCCTTTCAGGAGGGATTGCTTTCTTTTACTGCGGCATTAACCGATTACAAAATTTATTTGCTGACGATCCGTAGCAATATGGATGTTTTGACGGGATTGCCGGGGCGTCGGGTTCTTGATGAATCCTTTGATCATCAGTTACGCAACACTGAGCCTCTGAATCTTTATTTAATGTTGTTGGATATTGACCGATTTAAATTGGTTAATGATACCTACGGGCATTTAATCGGCGATGTAGTATTACGCACCCTGGCAACTTACTTAGCCAGTTGGACGCGTGATTACGAAACGGTTTATCGCTACGGGGGCGAAGAATTTATCATTATTGTCAAAGCGGCTAATGATGAAGAAGCATGTCGTGCAGGTGTCAGAATTTGCCAGTTAGTCGATAACCATGCCATCACACATTCTGAAGGGCATATCAACATTACCGTGACAGCAGGTGTCAGTCGCGCATTTCCTGAAGAGCCTCTGGATGTGGTCATTGGAAGAGCAGACCGGGCAATGTATGAGGGTAAGCAAACCGGAAGAAATCGCTGCATGTTTATTGACGAACAAAATGTGATTAACCGAGTTTAAGCTCCGTTTAACATTCATTGAGAAAACTGATGCTACTGTGTCAACGATCCGTTATCAGTGCAGGAAAATGCCTGTTAGCGTAAAAGCAAAACACAAATCTATCCATGCAAGCATTCACCGCCGGTTTACTGGCGGTTTTTTTTCGCCGTCATAAAAATCAGGCCCCTTGTACACAACTGTAACAAGGGGCCGGTTAGGTGAGGGATTATCTCCGTTCATTAGTCATCCCATTTGTGGCTGAAATACGCGGCCAGAAAACCAGAAAATAAAATTATTCCCAGTACGGCCATAAAAACATTCATATTACCCAGCATTATTTGCCTCCGTTTATGGTGTGGTGTGTTTCCTCGCTTACCTTAATTTTCATCTCAATGAGAAAGATATTAGCAGAGGTAACCTAAACGAAGGCTGAATTAAATTTTTATTGTGTTCGACTTAAATCAACAAAGCGCGGGCTGCCCCCACGGTCTTGCTCGAATCCCTTTTAACATCAGCACCCACGCAGCAATGATCACCAACGCTAAGATGACAAACAGCGAGGAAGGCGGCAGGCTGGTTAGCACTACGCCACTCACTAATGGGTTAATCGCGGCACCAAGCCAGCCTAAAGACTGGGCGTAAAAATAGCTGGCTTTCATTCCTGGCGGCGCAATATGGTCAATCAACATATACTCGCCCGGCGCATAAATGATTTCACCGACAGTAAATACCGCAGCTGACATACCCCACAATAGCAGGCTGTTGCCGGAAAAAATAAAACCGACCAGACCGATGACGAAACAGAGGGTGCCTGCTGTCATCAGCGCGCGGATGTTAGCCGGGTTAAGTCGGCGGCCCACGGAATATTGCAACGTAACCACCATGGCAGCATTCACCGGAAGAACAACCGCGACCACCTTTTCGGCAAAATCCCCATCAGCAATCACCATCACATATTGTGAAATGCATGAAGCAAATGCGCCGCTTACAAAAGAAGCCAGAAAACCAGAGCAGGTAAACCACAACAGTGCTTTATCTTGTAATAAAACTTTCGGCGACCAGACACTGCCTGTTTCCGTGGCGATGATTTTCTCGCTGCGCTTTACCCAAATTTGAATGAAAAGCATGGGAAACGCGGAACAGATAGCTGCCAGCCAGAAGGGCAGATTGATGCTCTGCATCACCAACAGCGTGCCGAGCGGCGGACCGATGGTCCAGCCAATGTTTAGCATGGTGTAGTTGATTGAGAAGATTTTCGTTTTGCTGGTGGACGAAAGATTGTCGGCAAACCAGGCTTTCAGCACGGTAGCAAAAACAGAATAGGCGCAGTTAATGAGGGCAAAAAAGAGCACAACCAGCGTCACGTTATTCACTAAAGGAATGGCAATAAAACCGCTGGCGAAGGCGGTAATTGCCAGTAACATATAGCGTTTCTTGTCGAACTTATCCGCCAGGATACCAAAACCGAGGCTAAAAACGACGCCAATAGTGAGCGCAATTGTCATCGCATAACCGATTAGATCGACACTCAGGCTGTACTGGCGACTCAAGTAAATGGTCATAAATGGCAGCGTAGCGCCGCGTCCGATGGTTAATAACAACGACGAGGCAAGAAGGGCGCTGGTAGAGCGTCGTAGGGATAAGTTCATTTGTCTGTCCGGCAGTGCGTTTCGTTATGTTTTGTTTTAGAGATGTAAAGAAATAGCATGGCAAAAATCCGAAGTATAGCGACTTATTTGCGCATTAATGCCGTCGTAACCGGCGACTAACGAATCAACTGTTAAAGAAAAGTAAATTCAGCTAAGTTGATTGCTTACAAAAGATGAAATTCAGAGGCGGTAGAATGTCGCGAAAAGATGGTGTGTTGGCGCTACTGGTAGTGGTCGTATGGGGGCTAAATTTTGTGGTCATCAAAGTGGGGCTTCATAACATGCCACCGCTGATGCTGGCCGGTTTGCGCTTTATGCTGGTCGCTTTTCCGGCCATCTTTTTTGTTGCACGACCGAAAGTACCACTGAATTTGCTCTTGGGGTATGGATTAACCATCAGTTTTGCGCAGTTTGCCTTTCTGTTCTGCGCCATTAACTTTGGTATGCCTGCTGGACTGGCTTCGCTGGTGTTACAGGCACAGGCGTTTTTTACTATCGTGCTTGGCGCGTTTACTTTCGGGGAGCGACTGCATGGCAAACAATTGGCGGGGATCGCCTTAGCGATTTTTGGCGTACTGGTGTTAATCGAAGATAGTCTGAACGGTCAGCATGTGGCGATGCTCGGCTTTATGTTGACCCTGGCTGCAGCATTTAGTTGGGCGTGTGGCAACATCTTCAATAAAAAGATCATGTCGCACTCAACGCGTCCGGCGGTGATGTCGCTGGTAATCTGGAGCGCTTTAATCCCAATCATTCCCTTCTTTGTTGCCTCGCTGATTCTCGATGGTTCCGCATCCATGATTCACAGTCTGGTTACTATTGATATGACCACCATCTTGTCGCTGATGTATCTGGCGTTTGTGGCGACAATTGTTGGTTATGGGATCTGGGGGACGTTACTGGGACGCTATGAAACCTGGCGGGTTGCACCGTTATCGTTACTGGTGCCCGTAGTCGGACTGGCAAGTGCGGCACTATTGTTGGATGAACGCTTAACGGGTCTGCAATTTTTAGGTGCGGTGCTCATTATGACCGGGCTGTATATCAATGTATTTGGCTTGCGGTGGCGTAAAGCGGTAAAGGTGGGAAGTTAATAAGCCCCGAGATGTCGGGGCCAGAACAAACTACATAGCGTGTTGATTATAATAGGGCACGCCGAGCGCATCCGACTTATCACTGCCAGTACCCATGTGATTTAAATCAAACGGTGGTTGTTCCTGTGATGGGGGAACAACCACTACATTGGCACAAGAAGTAACAACTGGCTGCGTGGTTTGTTCCGCAACGCCCTGCGCGGAAAAGAGAATAAGCGCAGCTGCTATTGCGGATGAAAGTGGTTTCATGATTGCCTCAGTGACGTTGTCACGTTATCAACTAGCTATTGTAATGATTTAATGGATGTAAAAAGCGCGATTCGCCCTGCATATTGGTCATCCGGTATTTATGCGGCGGAACATCAAAGTAATTTTTGAAGGTTCGGGTCAGAGTTTGTTGCGACTCGAAGCCATATCGTTCTGCCAGATAGAGTATCGGCTCGTTACTTTCCTTCAGCTTTTGCGCGATTTCCGTCATCTTACGGCTGCGGATGTATTGGCCTAATGAATGACCGGTTTCTTTTTTAAACATCCGTTGCAGGTGCCATTTGGAGTAACCCGAACGCTCTGACACTTTCTCCAGTGACAGTGGCGATTCCAGGTTGTCCTCGATCCAGTCCAAAATGCTATGAATGGTAATAGCGTCAGTATTGCGTCTGGACATCGTCATACCTCTTTTTTGTTTACGGCAGGACTTTCTTAAGCAAATGCTCAAGTGTTGCCACTTCGTCCGCCGTCAGGTTTTTTGTTAATTCTTGATGCAGGTCCTGGCCAACTAATTGATGGCATTGTTCGCATATTGCCGCGCCGCTGGTGGTAAGTTTTACCAGTACGCCGCGCTTATCATTCGGGTTCGGCAACCGTTCAACCCAGCCTTTACAGACCAGGCGATCCAGCATACGGGTCAGTGCTCCCAGGTCGACCGACAACACTTTTTTCAGTTCAACCGGAGTAATACACGCCGCGCAGCGGATAGAGCAGAGCACCTTAAACTGTGCCGCAGTAATATCCAGCGGAGACAGATACTCGTTAAGCAGACGATCTTTCTTCTGATTAACCATATGGATTAAGCGACCCAATGGAATAATTTCATTGAACAGATCGCTGGTACTTTTCACATTAGTTGCCCTGGCAAGTAATTAGTTGCAGGGGATAATATTGCCCAGGCAAGTATAAGTCAAATGAATGAATGACCGATGCCACGTTTTGCTAAATCGGTTCAAGTTTTGGTCAATGCGATGCAAGGCAATGATACTAATCTGTATGGGAACGGAAAATATAATCTTTGCGTTATTATAACTGATAAGTTATATTCAAGTATAAACAGGGGGAAGCTATGTATGAGCTACTATTTCACCCCGAAGCGGAAAGCGAAATTTATGACCTCGAACCTATTATGCAAGCAAAGGTACTTAAGGGACTAGAAAAGCTGGAAGCGAAAGGGCCGGAACTCCGCTATCCAGATACAGGCATTATCCAGGATGGTTTGTTTGAGTTGCGCGTAGGAAGAAAAGACATTTCAAGAACATTTTTTGCTTACGCTAAAGGTCGAAAGATCTATATTTTAAGAACGTTTATTAAGAAGACCCCTAAGACTCCGAAGGCCGAAATTGCTCTGGCGACGTCAAGATGGGAGGAACTGAAAGATGGCTGTTAAAGGTATCAAGTTTTCTGAAGTCAAAGCAAAAGCACTTGCCAATCCTGACGTTAAAAAGGCTTACGATGAAGCCACGCAGGAAGAAGAACTCCGTGCAGTCCTCATTGAAATGAAGAAGAGAGCCGGATTAACCAGCACCGAGATTGCAGCTCGCATGGGAGTTAGCCAACCAGCTGTCAGCCGTCTTGAGAGGAATGTATCAAGTGCCAGCCTTACAACGTTACAACGTTATGCTGCAGCTTGTGGTATGCACATTAAGTTGTCTCTTCAATAAAATCGACACACTCGGATAGCTACCAGCCACAGGTCTGGAGTCGACTCTCAGCGAACCCAGACCTTTTCATTTCGAACAACACAATTGCCTTAATTGAGGCATACAGGATAACAACCACCAATGTTAGATTTGTTTAAAGCAATTGGCCTGGGGCTGGTGGTGTTGCTGCCGTTAGCTAACCCATTAACAACTGTCGCGCTATTTCTTGGTCTGGCAGGCAACATGAACAGTGCTGAACGTAATCGTCAGTCGTTGATGGCCTCGGTGTACGTATTTGCCATCATGATGGTGGCGTATTACGCCGGGCAACTGGTGATGGATACATTTGGCATTTCGATTCCCGGTCTGCGAATTGCAGGCGGCTTAATCGTCGCGTTTATCGGTTTTCGGATGCTCTTTCCGCAACAGAAAGCGATTGATTCACCGGAGGCGAAAAGCAAGTCGGAAGAGCTGGAAGATGAACCCAGTGCCAATATTGCCTTTGTGCCGCTGGCAATGCCAAGTACTGCCGGTCCGGGAACCATAGCGATGATTATTAGCTCGGCGTCCACAGTGCGTCAGAGTTCAACCTTCGCTGATTGGGTACTGATGGTTGCGCCGCCGCTGATCTTTTTCCTGGTGGCGGTTATTTTGTGGGGAAGCCTACGCAGCTCCGGCGCAATTATGCGGCTGGTGGGCAAGGGTGGCATTGAAGCGATCTCCCGTCTGATGGGATTCCTGCTGGTATGTATGGGTGTGCAGTTTATTATTAACGGCATCCTGGAAATCATTAAAACGTACCATTAAAAAAGGCCCGAATGGGCCTTTCAACTATTGCGTCTGTTCTTCGAGTGTCACTGGCCAGCGGCGAAATATAATGATTGACCAAATTAACGCGGCAAAAGCAGGCACCGCGCCCACATAGCCAATCATCGACATTGACCAGTGCAAACTCACCTGATTACCTACCAACGCACCCGCCCCGATTCCAATATTAAATATGCCGGAGAATAGCGCCATCGCGACGTCGGTAGCATCTGGTGCCAGCGCCAGCACTTTAACCTGCATACCAAGCCCGATGATCATCATCGCGATCCCCCAGAAAATACTCAGCACCCCGAGGTGTATTTCACTGTTCGCCGCAGGTAACAGCAATGCCAGGCACACCAGCAACAGCGCAATCGCCGTACTCACCAACGCAGACGCATACTGATTACCCAGTTTACCGAAAATCACGCTGCCAATAATGCCCGCACCACCGAGTAATAACAGTAATGCCGTGGCAAAGTTGGCGCTGAATCCCGCAATGTTTTGTACAAAAGGCTCGATATAGCTGTATGCCGTGTAATGGGCGGTGACAACCACCACAGTTAACAAATAAATGCTCATCAATGCCGGGCGGCGGAACAATAGCGGGAGGCTTTTCAGTGAACCGGAATGCTCACTGGGCAGTAAGGGAAGTAACTTAATCAGGCACAAAAGGGTGATAAGCGCCCCAATACCAATCGCGAAGAAGGTCATTCGCCAACCGAAATACTGGCCCACAATGCGCCCGAGAGGTAAACCTAAGACCATCGCCAGTGCTGTACCGGTGGCAATTAAACTCAATGCCTGTGCTCGCTTCCCGGCCGGAGCCATACGGATCGCCAGAGACGCCGTAATCGACCAGAAAATCGCATGTGCAAAAGCCACACCAATGCGACTGATCACCAGAACGGTAAAGCTCCACGATAAAAACGACAGTACGTGGCTGGCAATAAACACCACAAACAGGCAGATCAGTAATTTGCGCCGTTCAACCTGACTGGTCATTAACATAAAAGGCAATGACATTAGCGCTACTACCCATGCGTAAATGGTCAACATGATGCCGACCTGAGCGGTTTGCATGTGAAAACTTTGCGCAATGTCAGAGAGCAGGCCAACAGGGACAAATTCGGTGGTGTTGAAGATGAAGGCGGCGACTGCCAGCGTAACGACCCGTAGCCACGCCACTTTGCGGGAAACAGTGTTTGTTGTCATAACAGATTATCGGGTGAGTTGCGAAAAAGTGATGAAATGATCTTAAAACGGTTAATGATGTGAATACAATGCATTTGTGATCTGGATCGCGTTTTCCGTTTCTCTGACGCTGATTCTGTTCCGCGTCAGAGAGTCGGTAACATCACGGTTTAATGACGTTCAGGGAGGTCTGGCGTTTTGGCGGTTGCGGGTATAGGTGGTCTGACAGGGGAGCGAGGCCTGTTTTTCACCAGGTCTTCGTGAGTAACTTTTGGCGGCGTTTCATTTTTTACAAACAGTTTGAGGGTCCTGCGCGCCATATGTTTGATAATTTTATCATCACTTAATGATGCTGGCATCAACACGTCATTCAGATCACTTTCATTGGGATTCATAAATTGGTGATAGTGCAATAACATATTGGCGAAAAATAAAAAAAAGTCCTGAAAATGAGGAGATTCTTGTTCTGCTAAAAGGGATAAAAAGCAGATGCAGACTTCGGGTAGTACATGTTTGTTAGAACCTAATGAATCCATCAGGCTTTGCAATAAATCCTCTTTTAATTCGCCGTCTGTTATGTCGAGAATGGCGGTGATCAAGTTAGGATCTTTATTGACGAACCATCTGTGAACCTCAGAGTTACTCCATAATCGGGGGAGTATGACAAAATTACCGCGAGAGATAAAATTTAGGACAAGCAAATCAAACTGGCGTAAGTAATCTGCAGCGGTATGGTGATCCGGAGGCAGGGGTTCAATATGTGGTGTATGCGCTCTTTTGATGGGAACGCCAAGGTTGATCATTGGAAATTGTTCAATAAAATCATTCAGAAACAGAAAGAGCACACGCTCGACGCCGGTCTGAAATACGCGCCCCATAGTGACAGGCTTTGGGTTGGGAGCGCAAAAAATATTAATTTCTCCATCATGGCGAAAATTATCTAAATAAATAGGGCTTAAATTTATTACTACCTGAAATTCAATATTTTCTTTGTGTCTTCCATTCTTGACTGGATAAGTGAGTTTAAACTGAACCTTTTCATTGTATAGTGTGTCGTTACCCCGAAAAGAAGTCCTCTGAATATATGATAAGTTGTCAAGGTTATTAAATATCTTTTTTGTGGCTGAGTTGATGTTTAAAGACGTGCGCCACTCTTCATCACATATTATGGTACTGAGTGCATCAATAAAATCCTTTAAAACTTCTTTTACCTGAGGTGCAATATTACGTACGGGAAAATCATCAGGAAGAGATATGTAATTGCTGATGCTTACTGGCGTAACCATATTTGCCCCATATAGTCATAAGTCATCGGAACATCACTATATAGAGCATATTAGCCGCAAGAACTATCAAAAATAGCTCATTGATATCCCTGTCTTGCCGAGTCAGGCACATCCAGCAGTTGAATAAATGCCTCGAGCGGGCGCGTTTTCGCACCACGACGCCAGACCAGCCAGGTTGTTAACCAACGCCATTGCTCAGCTAACGGCCACGCTTCAACCTGGTGATGCCCCGGCATACTTTCCAGCATAGAGCGCGGAATAAGCGCAATGCCTGCTCCTGCGATCACACAGGCCAACATTCCGTGATAAGACTCCATCTCATGGATAGTTCCCGGAGCGGCACCGTCAGCATGAAACCAGCTCTCGAAGTGGCGACGATACGAACAATTGGCGCGGAAGGCATAAATGTTACTGCCATTAACCTGACTGGCACGGGTTACTGGCGCATATCCTTGTGGCGTGACGATCATCAGTTCCTCGCGGTATACCGGTATCCCGTCGATGGCAGTATGGTTAATGGGTCCATCAATAAACGCCGCATTCAGTTTTCCCTCCAGTACACCATCCAGCATAGTGCCGGAAGGGCCGGTGGAAAGTGAAAACTGAATTTTGGGATAACGACGGTTGAATTCCGCCAGCGTGGCTGGAATGCGCACTGCAGCGGTGCTTTCCAGCGAACCAAGAGAAAATAAACCTTGCGGCTCATCGCCAGCGACAACGCTCCGCGCTTCATCCACTAACGCGAGAATTTGTTGGCTATAGCGTAAAAAGTTATGCCCGGCAGGAGAGAGACGTAAACGCTGATTCTCGCGAATAAACAGATCAACCCCCAGTTCTGTTTCCAGCTGGCGCAGACGGGTAGTGAGATTCGACGGCACGCGATGCACTTTTGCTGCAGCCTGGGTTATGCTGCCAGCTTCGGCAACCGCGTTGAACATCTCCAGTTGGGTCAGATCCATAGCATTCTCGATTCGTGAATAAGTGGCTTAATATTATTCATTTTAAAGCAAGAGTAAATCTGCGTATCTTCATACCATGACTCATAAAGGAGATACCCCGATGACCATTACTCCGGCAACTCATGCAATTTCGATAAATCCTGCCACGGGTGAACAACTTTCTGTGCTGCCGTGGGCTGGCGCTGACGATATCGAAAACGCACTTCAGCTGGCGGCAGCAGGCTTTCGCGACTGGCGCGAGACAAATATAGATTATCGTGCTGAAAAACTGCGTGATATCGGTAAGGCTCTGCGCGCTCGTAGCGAAGAAATGGCGCAAATGATCACCCGCGAAATGGGCAAACCAATCAACCAGGCGCGCGCTGAAGTGGCGAAATCGGCGAATTTGTGTGACTGGTATGCAGAACATGGTCCGGCAATGCTGAAGGCGGAACCTACGCTGGTGGAAAATCAGCAGGCGGTTATTGAGTATCGACCGTTGGGGACGATTCTGGCGATTATGCCGTGGAATTTTCCGTTATGGCAGGTGATGCGTGGCGCTGTTCCCATCATTCTTGCAGGTAACGGCTACTTACTTAAACATGCGCCGAATGTGATGGGCTGTGCACAGCTCATTGCCCAGGTGTTTAAAGATGCGGGTATCCCACAAGGCGTATATGGCTGGCTGAATGCCGACAACGACGGTGTCAGTCAGATGATTAAAGACTCGCGCATTGCTGCTGTCACGGTGACCGGAAGTGTTCGTGCGGGAGCGGCTATTGGCGCACAGGCTGGAGCGGCACTGAAAAAATGCGTACTGGAACTGGGCGGTTCGGATCCGTTTATTGTGCTTAACGATGCCGATCTGGAACTGGCGGTGAAAGCGGCGGTAGCCGGACGTTATCAGAATACCGGACAGGTATGTGCAGCGGCAAAACGCTTTATTATCGAAGAGGGAATTGCTTCGGCATTTACCGAACGTTTTGTGGCAGCTGCGGCAGCCTTGAAAATGGGCGATCCCCGTGACGAAGAGAACGCTCTCGGACCAATGGCTCGTTTTGATTTACGTGATGAGCTGCATCATCAGGTGGAGAAAACCCTGGCGCAGGGTGCGCGTTTGTTACTGGGCGGGGAAAAGATGGCTGGGGCAGGTAACTACTATCCGCCAACGGTTCTGGCGAATGTTACCCCAGAAATGACCGCGTTTCGGGAAGAAATGTTTGGCCCCGTTGCGGCAATCACCATTGCGAAAGATGCAGAACATGCACTGGAACTGGCTAATGATAGTGAGTTCGGCCTTTCAGCGACCATTTTTACCACTGACGAAACACAGGCCAGACAGATGGCGGCACGTCTGGAATGCGGTGGGGTGTTTATCAATGGTTATTGTGCCAGCGACGCGCGAGTGGCCTTTGGTGGCGTGAAAAAGAGTGGCTTTGGTCGTGAGCTTTCCCATTTCGGCTTACACGAATTCTGTAATATCCAGACGGTGTGGAAAGACCGGATCTGACGCGACATATTCAGCTCTGATATACTCGCAGGTCTTTTCAGACCTGCGGTCCAGGAGTAGAAAGTGGCAGTCGCCATGGATAATGCAATTTTAGAAAACATCTTGCGGCAAGTGCGTCCGCTCATTGGTCAGGGTAAAGTCGCGGATTATATTCCGGCGCTGGCTACAGTAGACGGTTCCCGATTGGGGATTGCTATCTGTACCGTTGACGGACAGCTTTTTCAGGCCGGAGACGCGCAAGAACGTTTTTCCATTCAGTCTATTTCCAAAGTGCTGAGTCTCGTTGTCGCCATGCGTCATTACTCCGAAGAGGAAATCTGGCAACGCGTCGGCAAAGATCCGTCTGGATCACCGTTCAATTCCTTAGTGCAACTGGAAATGGAGCAGGGTATACCGCGTAATCCGTTCATTAATGCCGGTGCGCTGGTGGTCTGCGATATGTTGCAAGGGCGATTAAGCGCACCACGGCAACGTATGCTGGAAGTCGTGCGCGGCTTAAGCGGTGTGTCTGATATTTCCTACGATACGGTGGTAGCGCGTTCCGAATTTGAACATTCCGCGCGAAATGCGGCTATCGCCTGGCTGATGAAGTCGTTTGGCAATTTCCATCATGACGTGACAACCGTTCTGCAAAACTACTTTCATTACTGCGCTCTGAAAATGAGCTGTGTAGAGCTGGCCCGGACGTTTGTCTTTCTGGCTAATCAGGGGAAAGCTATTCATATTGATGAACCAGTGGTGACGCCAATGCAGGCGCGGCAAATTAACGCGCTGATGGCGACCAGTGGTATGTACCAGAACGCGGGGGAGTTTGCCTGGCGGGTGGGGCTACCGGCGAAATCTGGCGTTGGTGGCGGTATTGTGGCGATTGTTCCGCATGAAATGGCCATCGCTGTCTGGAGTCCGGAACTGGATGATGCAGGTAACTCGCTTGCGGGTATTGCCGTCCTTGAACAATTGACGAAACAGTTAGGGCGTTCGGTTTATTAATGCAGTCTCTCGATCCACTCTTCGCGCGTTTATCCCGTTCAAAATTTCGCTCTCGCTTTCGTCTGGGCATGAAAGAGCGTCAGTATTGCCTGGAGAAAGGCGCGCCAGTCATCGAACAACATGCGGCGGATTTTGTCGCTAAACGTCTTGCTCCGGCATTACCGGCTAATGACGGTAAGCAAACCCCCATGCGCGGGCATCCGGTGTTTATCGCTCAGCACGCCACCGCGACCTGCTGTCGCGGTTGTCTGGCTAAGTGGCATAACATTCCGCAGGGTGTTTCGTTAAGCGAAGAACAACAACGTTATATCGTGGCGGTAATCTATCACTGGCTGGTTGTACAGATGAATCAGCCATGAGAATTGCGGAAAACGATAAAATAGCATTCCCAGGGTACCTTTATTAGCCGCCGCTGTTAGCGAACATGCTATCCTTTATGAGAATTTACTTATTACGTTGAGATAATTGCCACCCGCAATTGTATGGACAGATAATTAATGCATGTACACCCCATTTCAACTTTCCGTTTGTTCCAGGAAGGTCATCTGCTACGTAATAGCATCGCTATTTTTGCGCTAACCACGCTGTTCTATTTTATTGGTGCAGAGTTACGGCTGGTTCACGAACTTTCTCTTTTCTGGCCGCTGAATGGCGTAATGGCGGGGGTGTTTGCCCGCTATGTCTGGCTTAATCGACTGCATTACTATGCGATCAGTTATGTGGCGATGCTGGTTTATGATGCCATAACCACCGAATGGGGACTGGTTTCACTGGCTATCAATTTCTCCAATATGATGTTTATTGTTACCGTCGCCTTACTGGTCGTGCGGGATAAGCGTCTGGGGAAAAATAAGTATGAGCCAGTAAGTGCCTTACGGCTATTTAATTACTGTCTGATTGCCGCATTATTATGCGCTATTGTCGGGGCGATTGGTTCGGTCAGTATTGATAGTCTGGATTTCTGGCCTTTGCTTGCCGACTGGTTCAGTGAGCAATTCTCAACGGGCGTGTTGATCGTGCCTTGTATGCTGACGTTGGCTATTCCTGGAGTGCTGCCGCGCTTTAAAGCAGAACAGATGATGCCCGCCATCGCGCTTATTGTGTCGGTTATTGCCTCGGTAGTCATTGGTGGAGCGGGGAGTCTGGCGTTCCCGCTGCCTGCATTAATCTGGTGTGCAGTGCGCTATACGCCGCAGGTAACATGTCTGTTGACCTTTGTCACCGGTGCGGTGGAAATCGTACTGGTGGCAAATTCGGTGATTGATATCTCGGTCGGTTCGCCGTTCTCCATTCCGGAAATGTTCTCCGCACGTCTCGGTATTGCCACGATGGCGATATGCCCAATTATGGTTTCTTTTAGCGTGGCAGCGATCAATTCGCTAATGAAGCAAGTTGCGCTGCGAGCCGACTTTGATTTTCTGACTCAGGTTTACTCACGGTCCGGTCTTTATGAGGCGCTGAAAAGTCTATCGCTGAAACAGACACAACATCTGACTGTCATGCTGCTTGATATCGACTATTTCAAAAGCATTAACGATAACTATGGACATGAATGTGGCGATAAAGTGTTAAGCGTGTTTGCCCGGCATATTCAGAAGATTGTCGGTGATAAGGGGCTGGTGGCGCGAATGGGCGGCGAAGAATTTGCTGTTGCAGTGCCGTCGGTGAATCCTGTCGATGGTCTGCTAATGGCGGAAAAAATCCGTAAAGGCGTTGAACTGCAACCATTCACCTGGCAACAAAAAACGCTTTATCTCACGGTAAGTATTGGCGTCGGTAGTGGTCGCGCATCGTACCGAACGCTGACCGATGACTTTAATAAATTGATGGTCGAAGCCGATACGTGTCTGTATCGCTCGAAGAAAGATGGGCGCAACCGTACCAGCACTATGCGTTACGGTGAGGAAGTTGTCTGACATCTTTATTCATTCCGCGCGATTTGAATGCAATGTGTTCTACCACTTTATGATCCAGGAAAAGGCGTATTTCCTCGATTAAACCATGATCCGCGCCACACTTTTCTCATAAAACTGCTCATTAATCATCAGGAGTTGATCAAAACAGGGGTTCGGCGTATTAAAGTTTGCTAACCTGTCGTACCAATTCAAACAGGTTGTATGACTAATCAGAAGGGAACCCATTGTGAAAACACTAAATCGTCGCGATTTTCCCGGTGCACAGTATCCAGAACGTATCATTCAGTTTGGTGAAGGTAACTTCCTGCGCGCCTTTGTTGACTGGCAAATCGATCTCCTGAATGAGCACACCGATCTGAATTCTGGTGTGGTCGTTGTTCGTCCGATTGAAACTTCATTCCCGCCGTCACTGAGCACGCAGGATGGTCTGTACACCACCATTATCCGTGGCCTGAATGAGAAGGGGGAAGCGGTCAGCGACGCGCGTCTGATTCGCTCGGTTAATCGTGAAATCAGCGTCTACAGTGAATACGATGAATTCCTGAAACTGGCGCACAACCCGGAAATGCGCTTTGTTTTCTCTAACACCACCGAAGCGGGTATCAGCTACCATGCGGGCGATAAATTCGATGACGCGCCAGCGGTAAGCTATCCGGCAAAACTGACCCGTCTGCTGTTCGAACGCTTTAGCCATTTCAACGGTGCGCTGGATAAAGGTTGGATCATCATTCCGTGTGAGTTGATTGACTACAATGGCGACGCGTTGCGTGAACTGGTGCTGCGCTATGCGCAAGAGTGGGCACTGCCAGAAGCATTTATTCAATGGCTGGATCAGGCTAACAGCTTCTGTTCTACGCTGGTGGACCGTATCGTTACCGGTTATCCGCGCGATGAAGTGGCTAAACTGGAAGAAGAACTGGGTTATCACGATGGTTTTCTCGACACCGCTGAACACTTTTACCTGTTTGTGATTCAGGGACCGAAATCCTTAGCGACTGAACTGCGTCTGGACAAATATCCGCTCAACGTGCTGATTGTTGACGATATTAAACCGTACAAAGAACGCAAAGTGGCAATCCTCAACGGTGCGCACACCGCGCTGGTGCCGGTGGCGTTCCAGGCAGGGCTGGATACCGTAGGTGAAGCGATGAACGATGCTGAAATTTGCGCATTCGTTGAAAAAGCTATCTACGAAGAAATTATTCCGGTACTGGATTTGCCTCGTGATGAACTGGAATCTTTCGCCAGTGCAGTCACCGGGCGTTTCCGTAACCCGTACATTAAGCATCAGCTGCTGTCTATCGCGCTCAACGGTATGACCAAGTTCCGCACCCGCATCCTGCCACAGCTGCTGGCAGGGCAGAAGGCAAACGGCACACTTCCGGCGCGCCTTACTTTCGCATTAGCGGCATTGATTGCGTTCTATCGTGGTGAGCGTAACGGCGAAACATATCCGGTACAGGACGATGCACACTGGCTGGAACGTTATCAGCAACTCTGGAGCCAGCATCGTGACCGTGTTATCGGCACCCAGGAACTGGTAGCGATTGTTTTGGCAGAAAAAGACCACTGGGAGCAGGACCTGACGCAAGTGCCTGGTCTGGTCGAGCAGGTTGCTAATGACCTGGATGCGATTCTCGAAAAAGGGATGCGCGAAGCTGTACGTCCGTTGTGCTAATAACACCGTTACTTCTGAACCCGGTTTCGACCGGGTTTCTTATTTCACCATATTAGTTACAACATCCTATATGCCTTTATCATTAACAGGTGCCACATGCAGCGCCTGTTAATGTTGTAAGCTTGTAGGTAATTTGTAAGTAGCGTCTTGAGAATGTGATCGTAATCACGTTTAATAGGGCGACTTTTTCACGCCTGAAGATAACCATGATTGTTCGTCCACAACAACACTGGCTGCGCCGTATTTTTGTCTGGCACGGCTCAGTATTATCCAAGATATCCTCGCGCTTACTACTCAATTTTCTCTTTTCTATCGCTGTTATATTCATGCTGCCCTGGTACACGCATCTGGGCATCAAATTCACCCTCGCACCGTTCAGCATTCTCGGTGTCGCCATCGCCATTTTTCTTGGTTTTCGTAATAATGCCGGGTACGCCCGTTACGTTGAAGCGCGAAAACTTTGGGGGCAGTTGATGATTGCCTCACGGTCGTTACTGCGCGAGGTAAAAACGACATTGCCGGATTCGGCAAGTGTAAGGGAGTTTGCCCGGTTGCAAATCGCCTTCGCCCACTGTTTACGCATGACATTACGCAAACAGCCACAGGCGGAAGTGCTGGCTCATTATCTCAAGACTGAAGATCTTCAGCGTGTACTGGCTTCGAACTCTCCAGCTAACCGTATCTTGTTAATAATGGGAGAATGGTTGGCGGTTCAGCGCCGCAATGGACAGCTTTCAGATATCCTGTTTATTAGCCTCAACGATCGGCTTAATGATATTTCAGCGGTCCTGGCAGGATGCGAGCGCATTGCCTATACGCCAATTCCCTTTGCCTACACCCTGATTTTGCATCGTACCGTTTATCTGTTTTGTATCATGCTGCCGTTCGCGCTGGTCGTGGACCTGCATTACATGACGCCTTTTATCTCTGTGCTGATTTCCTACACTTTTATTTCGCTGGATTGTCTGGCGGAAGAACTGGAAGATCCGTTCGGTACTGAAAACAATGATTTACCACTGGATGCCATCTGCAACGCTATTGAAATTGACCTGTTACAGATGAACGATGAAGCCGAAATTCCAGCAAAAATTCTTCCCGATCGTCATTACCAGCTGACGTGATATTTACTCCATACGCCGGGCAACAATAAAAAGACGCGGAAATGCCAGCAGTATCTGTCCGTTCTCTTGCAGTGGATACTGCTCTTCCAGCATCTGATGGTAGCGCTTAAGAAAAAGCTGCTGTTCGCTCTCGGTCAGATCCTGTAACCACGGACGTAATCCAGTGGCAGTCACCCAATCGATAATCGCCTGGTGTGACGGCATCTGGTGATAGTAGGTGGTTCGCCAGATATCGACCTCACATCCGGCTTCGCTCAAAATATCGTAGTAAGCATGAACGCCAGCCAACGGCTCACGCCCGCGATCCGGGTAGTTTTGTTCCCAGGCAACTTCGCGCATGAGCACATGGGTCGGCTCCAGCCAGTTATCTGGCATCTGTACTGCCAGCACGCCCTGCGGATTAAGTAAAGAAACCAGATGAGGAAACAATTCGTAGTGGTCGGGCAGCCATTGCAGTGAGGCATTAGCAAAAATCAGATCGAGTGCCTGTACCGGTTGCCAGTTGCGGATGTCTGCTTCCACGAACTGGCAGTCTGGCAAAGCACTGCGCGCTTCAGCAATCATCGCCGGAGACGAGTCGATGCCTGTTATCCTGGCCGCAGGCCAACGTTGTTGTAGAAGGGCGGTGCTGTTACCTGGGCCACAGCCAAGATCGGCAACATATTCGACATTTTCCAGCGGCACTCTGGCAAGCAGCTCCACCGCCGGACGCGATCGTTCAGCGGAAAAGTGCAAATATAAAGAGGGGTTCCAGTCAGACATTTTTTTACTCCCGTCAGCGCGTTACCCCAATTGTAGATAAAATTGATAAATTCGCCTCACGGCATCAAACCATTGAACAGACGTTTTTTACGCGGCCCGGTCATTAAAGATTCCAGTTTCGCGACACAGGTTTTGTAGTGGGGGGTGGTTTTATGGAACGCCACTGCGTCTTCATCTTTATAGGCTTCGTAGATATAAAAGCGCGAATTCACTTCCGGGTCCTGTAAGACATCGAAGCGCAAATTGCCTTCTTCCTGTACAGAGCCCAGGTGGTTCTGGCGAAAAACTTCGATAAACTCGTCAACCTTGTCTTCATGAACGTTAATTTCAACCAGTGTGACGTGCATAATTCTTCTCCTTAGATCCGCAGTTACTGTTTTTCACTCAGATAGAGTTCATATGCCCGATCAGCCGTTTCGTTATGGTGAACCACCGCCTGTACGGCTTTCATCATCGCCACCGGATGGTCAGACTGGAAAATATTACGCCCCATATCCACACCAGAAGCGCCCTGATCGATAGCCTGCCAGCACATTTCCAGCGCCTCGCGCTCCGGTAATTTTTTACCGCCAGCAATAACAATGGGTACCGGACATCCGGCAACAATCCGTTCAAAACCTTTTTCGACATAATAGGTTTTAATAATTTGCGCCCCCATTTCAGCGGCGATTCGAGTCGCGAGCGAGAAATAACGCTGATCGCGCACCATATCTTTGCCCACGCCAGTCACGGCCATGGTCGGCATTCCCACTTTCATTCCGGCATCAACCAGCTGAATAATATTTTTGATCGACTGATGTTCATATTCGCTGCCGATATAAACCTGCGCCGCCACCGCGCAACTGTTCAGGCGCATGGCATCATCCATCGATAACGCCACGGCTTCATTACTTAATTCCGCCAGAATAGAGTTCGCACCTGACGCCCGCAGTACCACCGGCTTATTGGTCGCTGGGGGAACTACGCTGCGCAAAATGCCGCGCGTACACATTAATACATCGGCATGTTCAAACAGCGGGGCGATATTTATATCAATGCGTTCAAGTCCGGTAGTCGGCCCCTGAAAATAACCATGATCAAAGGCCAGCATCACGGTATTACCCGTTTTCGGATTAAATATCCGCGATAAGCGTGACTGCATTCCCCAATCCAGCGCACCGCAACCTTTCAGGGTAAAAGGGATATTTTGTTGCGGTTGATCGGTACGAAAATCTTTACCATCTTTAATATCGTCTAAATCTGCCATAACTTACTCCGGTTAAGTAATGCACATCAGAAATCGTATTTGCCGATATTCTCTTTGTTGAATATCACGCGCTCCGGTAACAGTACGATGCCATTACCATCCGCTTCGTAGTCATAGCCCTGAACGCTATTTGGCGAGACTTCAACCTGACCTACGCCCTGGATATCCAGCTTGTCGCCCGTTTTCATTGATCCTTTTTTCAATAATGCATCCGCGACATACACTGAAATTTTGCCTTGCTGAACCACATCCCACAGGCCAAATTCTTTCACCGTGCCGCGTTCCACATATGGACGCATCACGTTTGGCGTACTGAATCCGACAATCGCTACTTTGTCATTTTTCAAGTTTTCTGCGGCTTGTGCGGCAGCGGGCAGGGCGTTGGCATCGGGGGCGATAATGGCGTCGAGATCGCTATACGCTTTTAATATTCCTTCTGCGGTTTGTAATGATTTAGTGGCATCGTTATAGCCAAACTGCGTAGTGACAATTTCCCAGCCAGGATGCTCTTTGGCGATTTTCGCTTTCGCTTCTTTCACCCACTGGTTTTGGTCCGTAACGGTGGGGCTTGAGTAGAAAAACGCGACTTTGGCTTTGTCTTTATTCACCTGACGCGCCGCCATATCCACCAACATACCTCCCAACTGGGCGGGCGTTCCCTGATTAATGTAGTAAGAGCGGCACTCCGGTTTAGTATCAGAGTCCCAGGTCAGCACTCTCACACCACGTTGCATGGCGCGTTTCAGTGCCGGACACAAGCCATCAGGCGAAACCGCAGAAACGATAATGGCGTTATAACCCTGATTGACGAAGTTATTAATCAACTGTACCTGACCAGAAACACTGGGTTCTGTCGGCCCGTCGTAGGTCACATCAACGCCCAGCTCTTTACCCGCTTGTTGTGCGCCGTTGCCACCGCTGGTAAAAAATCCCACGCCAACCAGTTTGGGAATAAATGCAATACGCTCTGCGGCCTGCACATTCATAGAGATTGCGGCAATGCCAAGAGCGCTAAGTAAGGCGATTTTCTTAAAGCGATGAAGTGTCATGAAGATATCCTTTATGGCAATGGGTTATTGGCCCGACGCGCCAGCCACTCTTTAATTTGCTGGCGATGCAGGCTAACGGAACGACCTACGACAACGACGATAAGTAGCGCACCGGAAAGGGCGCTGGACACCTGATTTGGCACTCCTGCCATTTGCAAACCTTGTTGCAAATATCCCACTAATAAAACCGCAATGGCGGTGCCGATAATGGAACCGGAACCACCATAAATATTGGCCCCGCCAAGCACCACGGCGGTGATGGCGGGCATCAGAAACGACGCACCGAGATCGGAACGTGCTGAACCAAAATACGATACCAGCAGCATAGCGGCGACCGCAGACGCCAGCCCCGTCATGGCATAGAGCGCACATAAGGTGCGGTTAACTGGAATCGCGCTATAAAGCGCCACGCGCGGGCTTTGCCCAATCAAAAACACATTACGTCCGGCATGGGTTTTATGCAGCCAGAGCCAGAAAACGAGGAGACATATCAGGAAGATAATCAGCGGAACGGGGAGTCCCAGCACATCCAGGTTAGCGAAATCTGTAAACGCCATCGGGAATCCACCAATACCTTCGTACCCCGTCGCTCCGGCCATACCGGAAAGCAGCAGAGCGCTTCCGGCAAACAGATACAGCGTGCCAAGCGTAATCACCAGCGGGTTAACTTTGGTATAGATAATTAATCCGGCGTTGATCAGCCCGCACAATGCGCCGAGCAGTAAGGTCAGGAGAATCGCCAGCGGCATCGGCACACCACTTTGAAACAGTACGCCCAATGCAATGGCGCAGAGGCCGATGGTCGAACCAAACGAAATATCGATCCCGCCACTGACAATCACCATCGTCAGCGGTAGGGCGACAATGCCAATGCAGATAAAGTCACTGGTGCTGAACAGCAACATATTGAGGTCTAACATCCGCGGGTTAATTGCACCAAATGCGACAATCTCAATTACGAGCAGTGCGGCAAGAGCCAGTTCCCAACCGTAGCGAATACGCATTATGCAGCCTCCCGTTTTTTACCTGACGAAGCGGGTTTAACGGATGGCGGTGGCGTCATAAAGCGGGCATATTTTTGCCGCCGCAGATTACGTTCCAGCGCACAACGCAGGCGTCCATCAAACACCAGCACCGCCAGCAGAACCAGACCCGCGATAAAATCATTCCACCATGCCGGAATGCGCAACAGCACCAGTACGCTATCGATCTGCGTCAGGAACCATGCGCCGAGTACCGCACCGATGATCGCACCGGAACCGCCGAGCAAACTAATGCCGCCCAGCACGCAGGCTGCAATTGCTTTCATCTCCAGCCCGGTACCGGTCTGGTTGGGGATAAAACCAATCTGCGAAGCAAACACAATTCCCGCCAGTGCCGCCATGCAACCGTTCAACGAAAATGCCACAATGCGAATGGCTTCAGTACGAACGCCCAGTTGACGAGCGCCCTGTAAATTATCGCCCGTGGCATAAAAACTGCGTCCAAACGCCGTCTTTGCCAGCAGCCAGGCCATAAATGCCACCAGAATTATCGTCAACCAACCAATTGCTGAAACGCCAAGCAGCAGCGGGGCGGAGAGCTGTTTCAGTTCGGCGGGTAACCCTTCAATCCATTTGCCGCCAGTCCACAGCAACATGATGCCTCTGTACAACCCTAACGTGCCAAGGGTGGCAACAATGGCAGGGATCTTTAGCCACGCGACCAGGACACCGTTGAAAAATCCCGCGAGCAAACCAAGCAGTAAAGTCGCGACACAAGCAACAGGTAGTGAATATCCTGCGTTCAGTAACATCCCCAACAGCACCGCGCACATTCCGGTAATCGAACCCACTGAAACATCAATATTGCGCGTAAGCATTACCAGCGTCGCGCCCATTGCCAGGAGGATCAGGATTTGCGCGCTGCTATAAACCATGGTCAGCGTTTGCACACTTAAATACTGGCGGTCGAGAAAACCGGGTAATACAAACAGCAGCACCACCGCCAGCAGTGCCGTGATTTCACGGTTGTTCTGAATAAACTTCAGCATGACGCCTCCTGACGCTGACTATCGCCGAAGGCAACGCGCATAATAGTCTCGACATTAATATCGCGCTCGGTCAGTGCAGAGTGGGTAATTTCGCCCTGATGCATCACATACACACGATCTGCCATCAGTTCGATCTCTTCCAGGTCGGAGGAGATAAGCAGCACAGCCACATTTTGTGCGGCGATGCTGCGCAACAGCTGGTAGATATCATTACGGGCCGAGACATCCACGCCGCGCGTCGGCTCATCGACAATCAATACTTGCGGCGAAGCTTCCAGGCATTTGGCAATGAGGATTTTTTGCTGGTTGCCACCGGATAATGTCCGTGCAGCTTGTTCCGGTTGGTTGAATTTAATATTCAGCGCCCGACGATAACGTTCCAGGGTGGCATTATCTTTCGCGGTTTTCGCCCAGAATCCACGAAGGTTATGAGTAAGGGCGCAGACGTTCCAGGCCAGCGAAGCATCGAGATTCAGTCCGGATGACTGGCGATCTTCCGGCAGATAAACCAGACCGCGCAGTAAACGTTCTCCAGTGGATAATTTATTGATCTCTTTACCATTCAGCATAATGCGTCCGCCACGCAAAGTACGCAGACCATAGAGCGTCTCGGCCAGTTCTGTGCGTCCGGCCCCCACCAGCCCAGCCAGGCCCAGAATTTCTCCGGCATTGAGCGTCAGGCTGACATTCCTGAAACCTTCGCCGGTCAGATTTTCCAGTGTCAGCACCGGCGTTCCGGCGGCATGTTGTGGGCGGTTACCAGGTAACTCCAGCCATAATTTTTGGCTGGCAGAGAGCGATTTTTCCCGTACCGCTGGGGTGATGGCCTGAATAATGTCGTCGGTAGACAGTTCGCTGGTTTTGCCGCTTAAGGCGATGGTTCCGTCGCGCATCACGCTAATTCGATCGGCAATCTGGCGAATTTCCGGCAGCTTATGCGAGATAAAAACAATACCCACGCCAGTAGCAAGCAGCTCTTGCAAGCGACTAAACAAGCGTTCGGTTTCCGCAGGGGTAAGCGAGGCGGTAGGTTCATCGAGGATCAGAATCCGCGAGTCGCGCATCAGCCCGCGGAGGATTTCCACCATTTGGCGATCGGCGACATCCCGCGATCCTGCCAGACTATGCAGATCAAACTGGCAGCCCAGCGCCGCCAGCAAGTTCTTCATTTTCTGCATGGAGAGCTGTTTTTTTGCCAGCCCAAACAGGATGTTTTCTTTTATCGACAGGCTTGGGAAAAGCAGCGGTTCCTGGGGAACGAGATAAATACCCAGCTGATGAGCATGAACTGGCGTTAATCTGACGTAGTTGTTGCCCTCAATCTCCAGCGTACCGCTATCAGCAGGGGTAATACCGGCAATAATCTTCATTAACGTCGATTTACCGGCACCATTGCCGCCGAGCAGGGCGTGGACCTCCCCCTGATGCAACGTAAAATCGATGCCTTTCAGGACATTGACCCCTGAATACTGTTTATAAACCGAGCGGGCGCAAAGTAGCGGTAACGCGCGGGTATCACTCGTTTGCATATTTCCCCCGTTCAGTTTTGCAGGTGAGTTTTGAACAAATGTATTTCTGCTTTTAATTTGTTCATAACCTTAGGTGGACATTGCACATATTTCCGACGAATAGATCACAATTTATGCTATTTTGATTTTCACGGTTGCGTTTGTTCATGCTCGTAGAGTCAAACTGTGGTTGCCATCACAGATATAAATGAGCAAGAACTGAACAATTGCATTAAAGATTTAAATATGTTCAAAGTGAAGAATGAATTATGACAATCAACGATTCGGCAATTTCAGAACAGGGAATGTGTGAAGAAGAACAGGTCGCGCGGATCGCGTGGTTTTACTATCACGACGGGCTGACCCAGAGCGAGATCAGCGATCGTCTCGGCCTGACACGTTTGAAAGTGTCGCGATTGCTGGAGAAAGGGCATCAGTCCGGCATTATTCGCGTACAGATTAATTCTCGCTTTGAAGGCTGTCTGGAATATGAAACTCAATTACGTCGTCAGTTTTCGCTGCAACATGTCCGGGTGATCCCTGGGCTTGCGGATGCTGATGTCGGTGGGCGACTGGGGATAGGCGCGGCGCATATGTTGATGAGTTTACTTCAACCACAACAGATGCTGGCGATTGGTTTTGGCGAGGCAACCATGAATACGCTGCAACGCTTAAGTGGTTTTATTTCGTCACAGCAAATTCGCCTGGTCACGCTCTCCGGTGGCGTCGGTTCTTATATGACGGGAATCGGGCAGCTTAACGCGGCGTGCAGTGTGAATATTATTCCGGCCCCGTTGCGGGCATCCTCCGCTGACATTGCCCGTACGCTAAAAAATGAAAATTGCGTCAAAGATGTTCTGTTAGCCGCGCAAGCAGCGGATGTGGCGATTGTCGGCATTGGGGCCGTGAGTCAACAAGACGACGCGACAATCATTCGCTCCGGTTATATCAGCCAGGGCGAACAGTTAATGATTGGCCGAAAAGGGGCGGTTGGCGACATTTTAGGCTACTTTTTTGATGCAAAAGGTGACGTTGTCACGGATATCAAAATACATAACGAACTGATTGGCTTACCTTTAAGCGCGCTGAAGACCATACCCGTCCGGGTTGGCGTGGCAGGGGGAGAAAATAAAGCCGAAGCAATTGCCGCTGCAATGAAAGGCGGTTATATCAACGCACTGGTTACCGATCAGGACACAGCAGCGGCGATTTTACGTAGTTAAATTTGCATGACCTTATTACCGGGAATGATGGAGAACGTATAGAGGAACAGACAGAACGCATAAGCCGAGGATAATCTAATGGCTCGACTCTTTACCCCTTCAGAATCAAAGTACTACCTGATGGCGCTGGATGCAGGCACCGGAAGTATTCGGGCTGTGATATTCGACCTGGAAGGCAATCAAATAGCAGTGGGACAGGCGGAGTGGCGGCATCTGGCAGTACCGGACGTTCCTGGTTCTATGGAATTTGATCTCAACAAAAACTGGCAACTGGCGTGTGAGTGTATGCGCCAGGCGTTGCACAACGCCGGCATAGCCCCGGAGTATATCGCTGCCGTTTCGGCATGTTCGATGCGTGAAGGCATTGTTTTATATAACAATGAAGGAACACCGATCTGGGCCTGCGCCAATGTGGATGCCAGAGCGGCGCGCGAAGTTAGCGAACTTAAAGAACTGCACAACAATACCTTTGAAAACGAAGTTTATCGCGCGACCGGACAAACACTGGCTTTAAGTGCCATCCCCAGATTACTTTGGCTGGCGCACCATCGTTCCGATATTTACCGTCAGGCATCAACCATCACCATGATCAGCGACTGGCTGGCCTATATGCTCAGCGGCGAACTTGCGGTGGATCCCTCTAATGCTGGCACCACGGGACTTCTTGATCTAACCACCCGTGACTGGAAACCTGCATTGCTGGATATGGCTGGCCTGCGTGCCGATATTCTTTCTCCTGTCAAAGAAACCGGCACATTGCTGGGTGTGGTGAGTTCACAAGCGGCGGAACTCTGCGGTCTGAAGGCGGGCACTCCGGTGGTCGTTGGAGGAGGTGACGTGCAGCTTGGTTGCCTGGGGTTAGGCGTTGTGCGTCCGGCACAAACCGCTGTTCTTGGCGGCACATTCTGGCAGCAAGTTGTAAACTTAGCCGCGCCGGTGACCGATCCAGAAATGAACGTGCGCGTTAATCCCCATGTTATTCCTGGCATGGTACAAGCTGAATCTATAAGCTTTTTTACCGGACTCACCATGCGCTGGTTCCGCGATGCTTTCTGTGCCGAAGAAAAACTGATTGCCGAACGTCTAGGCATCGACACCTATACGCTGTTGGAAGAGATGGCCAGCCGGGTGCCGCCTGGGTCGTGGGGCGTAATGCCGATATTCTCCGACAGAATGCGCTTTAAAACCTGGTATCACGCTGCGCCTTCCTTTATTAACTTGTCCATTGACCCGGATAAATGTAACAAAGCGACATTGTTCCGTGCGCTGGAAGAAAATGCGGCGATTGTATCAGCGTGTAACTTGCAGCAAATTGCTGATTTCTCCAATATTCATCCTTCATCGTTAGTCTTTGCAGGCGGAGGTTCAAAAGGGAAATTATGGAGTCAAATTCTCGCTGATGTCTCGGGATTACCCGTCAATATTCCGGTGGTCAAAGAAGCCACTGCATTAGGATGTGCCATTGCAGCTGGCGTCGGTGCCGGAATTTTTTCATCAATGGCAGAAACCGGAGAACGCCTGGTTCGCTGGGAACGGACGCACACACCAGACCCGGAAAAGCATGAACTTTATCAGGATTCACGCGATAAGTGGCAGGCAGTTTATCAGGATCAGCTGGGGCTGGTTGATCATGGACTGACGACGTCGTTATGGAAAGCGCCTGGGTTATAGTTTCATTGACAGCCACATCATGATGACCGTGGCTGTTAGTTTTTGAGTATAGTTATTCTTATTTCCCTTCTTTTAGAACTGGCTTGTTAAATGCCAGCTTGCAGATTCATCCTTCCATCACCAGTAATATATTCAAGGGGAAATTGCTATTTTTCTTAAAGCATTAAGCATAACCCTTATTTTATAACGAATATTCCTAAAGACACTAATGGATGCAAAAGGGGTTTAATAAACTTCGATTTTTAGCAATTAGTGCTATTCTTTGTTAAATATGATGATGATAATTTTCTTATTGAAAGAAACAGTTTTCTCATTAAGCAACAATAACTCATAGTTCATTTTTAAATAAAATAAGAACTATGCAATTTTTAATCTATCAATTCGAAAGCATTAGCAAATTAGCCAAATTGACACCTTCCCACCTCCAACTAACACTCAATACAGACCTCTGACAATTTAATAAGTTTCATTTTTAATGTCTGGCGACTCATCTCTTTCGTGGCTGTATTGTTTGTATATGGAGCGTTTATATGAATAGAATCTATCGCGTGATATGGAATTGCACCCTACAGGTATTTCAGGTCTGCTCGGAATTAACTCGCAGGGTAGGTAAAAAATCGACGGTTAATTTGCGTAAATCCTCTGGACTGACAACGAAATTCAGTAGATTGACGCTGGGTGTTTTGCTGGCACTAAGCGGTTCAGCGTCTGGTGCGAGTCTGGAAGTTGATAATGATCAGATTACCAATATTGATACTGATGTTGCTTATGATGCCTACCTGGTTGGCTGGTATGGCACTGGAGTGCTTAATATTTTGGCTGGCGGTAATGCCTCCTTAACCACGATTACTACCAGCGTCATTGGTGGTAATGAGAACTCGAAGGGCACCGTTAATGTTTTGGGTGGCACCTGGCGATTGTATGATAGCGGAAATAATGCAAGGCCTTTAAATGTGGGTCAATCCGGAACGGGGACGCTGAATATTAAACAGAAAGGTCACGTTGATGGAGGATATTTAAGGCTAGGTTCCTCGACAGGAGGCGTCGGGACGGTCAATGTTGAGGGAGAGGACTCTGTTCTGACGACCGAATTATTCGAAATAGGGAGTTACGGTACGGGCTCATTAAATATTACGGATAAGGGTTACGTCACGAGTTCAATAGTCGCCATTTTAGGCTATCAGGCGGGCAGTAATGGCCAAGTTGTCGTTGAAAAGGGCGGTGAGTGGCTAATAAAAAATAACGATTCCTCAATTGAATTTCAAATTGGTAATCAAGGAACGGGGGAAGCGACTATTCGCGAGGGTGGGCTGATTACGGCTGAAAACACGATTATCGGTGGCAATGCCACCGGTTTCGGAACCCTGAATGTGCAGGATCAAGACTCTGTCATCACGGTACGCAGACTCTATAATGGATATTTCGGAAATGGCACAGTCAATATTTCCAATAATGGACTGATTAATAACAAAGAATATTCATTGGTGGGCGTTCAGGACGGTTCCCACGGTGTCATCAACGTGACCGATAAAGGGCATTGGAATTTCCTCGGAACAGGCGAAGCTTTCCGCTATATCTATATCGGTGATGCTGGCGACGGTGAACTTAATGTCTCGCGTGAAGGTAAAGTAGATTCGGGAATTATCACTGCGGGGATGAAAGAAACAGGCACAGGCAACATTACTGTTAAGGATAAGAACTCCGTTATCACTAATCTCGGAACTAATCTTGGTTATGACGGCCACGGCGAAATGAATATCAGTAATGAGGGGCTTGTTGTCAGCAACGGAGGAAGCTCACTCGGTTATGGAGAAACCGGCGTCGGGAATGTCAGCATCACCACGGGGGGGATGTGGGAGGTCAATAAGAATGTCTATACCACCATTGGTGTTGCGGGTGTCGGAAACCTCAATATTAGCGATGGCGGTAAGTTTGTATCGCAAAATATTACTTTTTTGGGCGATAAAGCAAGCGGTATCGGCACTCTGAACCTGATGGATGCGACATCATCGTTCGATACTGTGGGTATCAATGTCGGTAATTTTGGTAGCGGTATCGTAAATGTCAGTAATGGTGCCACCCTTAATTCAACGGGCTATGGATTTATCGGAGGAAATGCCTCCGGTAAGGGGATAGTTAATATTTCAACGGATAGTCTTTGGAATTTAAAGACGTCTTCTACTAACGCCCAATTGCTACAGGTCGGTGTATTAGGCACGGGTGAACTGAATATTACCACCGGAGGTATAGTTAAAGCGCGTGATACACAGATAGCTCTCAATGACAAAAGTAAGGGCGACGTGAGGGTGGATGGGCAGAACTCTCTTCTTGAAACATTCAATATGTACGTAGGGACATCTGGTACGGGTACGTTAACCCTGACGAATAGCGGCACGCTGAATGTCGAAGGTGGAGAAGTTTACTTAGGTGTTTTTGAACCTGCTGTAGGAACGCTAAACATTGGTGCAGCTCACGGTGAGGCGGCGGCAGATGCCGGATTTATCACCAACGCGACGAAAGTAGAGTTTGGCTCTGGCGAAGGTGTTTTTCTCATTAACCATACTAATAACAGTGATGCCGGCTACCAGGTCGATATGCTGATTACAGGTGACGATAAAGACGGAAAAGTGATCCATGATGCAGGCCATACGGTGTTCAATGCAGGGAATACTTATAGCGGTAAAACGCTGGTCAATGACGGCCTCCTGACCATTGCGTCTCATACGGCAGATGGGGTAACGGGCATGGGGTCGAGTGAAGTAACCATTGCAAACCCCGGTACGCTCGACATTCTCGCATCAACGAACAGTGCAGGAGATTACACGCTGACCAATGCGCTCAAAGGCGATGGTTTGATGCGAGTGCAGCTGTCATCCTCCGACAAGATGTTTGGCTTTACCCATGCAACAGGGACTGAATTCGCCGGTGTTGCCCAACTGAAAGACAGTACCTTCACTCTGGAACGCGACAACACCGCTGCGCTTACTCACGCGATGTTGCAGTCTGACAGTGAAAATACCACATCGGTAAAAGTGGGAGAGCAATCCATTGGTGGACTGGCCATGAATGGCGGTACGCTCATTTTCGATACGGATATTCCTGCTGCGACGCTTGCAGAGGGATATATCAGCGTCGATACGCTGGTTGTCGGCGCGGGTGACTACACCTGGAAAGGCCGTAACTATCAGGTAAACGGGACGGGCGACGTGCTTATCGACGTGCCTAAACCGTGGAATGATCCCATGGCGAATAACCCTCTGACGACGCTCAATTTGCTGGAACACGACGATAGCCATGTCGGCGTTCAACTGGTGAAGGCGCAAACGGTTATTGGGTCGGGTGGCTCATTAACGTTACGTGATTTACAGGGCGACGAGGTGGAAGCGGACAAAACGTTACACATTGCGCAAAACGGAACGGTGGTCGCCGAGGGTGATTATGGATTCCGCCTCACGACCGCACCAGGTGATGGTTTGTACGTTAACTATGGGCTGAAAGCGCTGAACATCCATGGTGGGCAAAAGCTGACGTTAGCCGAACATGGCGGAGCCTATGGCGCAACGGCCGATATGTCGGCAAAAATCGGTGGTGAAGGGGATCTGGCAATCAATACGGTGCGACAGGTTTCGCTTTCCAACGGTCAGAACGACTATCAGGGGGCAACCTACGTTCAGATGGGGACATTACGTACCGATGCGGATGGTGCACTTGGCAACACCCGGGAACTGAACATCAGCAACGCGGCCATCGTCGATCTTAATGGATCGACGCAGACGGTAGAGACATTCACCGGGCAGATGGGTTCGACTGTTTTGTTCAAAGAGGGGGCGCTGACGGTAAATAAAGGTGGGATCAGTCAGGGTGAACTGACAGGTGGCGGAAACCTGAATGTTACAGGGGGAACGCTGGCTATCGAGGGGCTTAATGCACGCTACAATGCGTTAACCAGCATTAGCCCAAATGCGGAAGTCAGCCTCGATAATACTCAGGGGTTAGGCAGAGGAAATATTGCCAATGACGGTCTGTTAACGCTAAAAAACGTGACTGGCGAACTGCGTAATAGCATAAGCGGGAAGGGTATCGTGAGCGCAACCGCCAGGACAGATGTAGAGCTGGATGGCGATAATAGCCGCTTTGTGGGGCAATTCAACATTGATACAGGCAGCGCGCTCAGCGTCAACGAGCAGAAAAACCTGGGTGATGCTTCCGTTATCAATAATGGCCTGCTCACCATCTCCACTGAGCGTAGCTGGGCGATGACGCACAGTATCAGCGGTAGCGGTGATGTGACAAAACTGGGTACCGGTATCCTGACTCTTAACAACGATTCCGCGGCGTATCAGGGTACGACGGATATCGTGGGGGGGGAAATTGCTTTCGGTTCCGACTCTGCCATTAATATGGCAAGTCAACACATTAATATCCATAACAGCGGTGTGATGTCGGGAAATGTCACCACTGCAGGTGATATGAACGTTATGCCTGGGGGGGCACTGCGTGTCGCTAAAACCACTATCGGCGGCAACCTGGAGAATGGCGGCACGGTTCAAATGAATAGCGAAGGGGGGAAACCGGGGAATGTACTGACCGTTAACGGCAACTATACCGGAAACAATGGCCTGATGACGTTCAACGCGACGCTGGGCGGCGATAATTCGCCCACCGATAAGATGAACGTGAAAGGCGATACCCAAGGGAACACTCGCGTTCGGGTTGATAACATTGGCGGCGTCGGTGCACAAACGGTCAACGGTATTGAACTCATTGAGGTTGGCGGTAATTCTGCAGGTAACTTCGCGCTGACCACCGGAACTGTCGAAGCTGGGGCTTACGTCTACACGCTGGCTAAAGGGAAGGGGAATGACGAGAAAAACTGGTATCTGACCAGTAAATGGGACGGCGTAACGCCAGCGGATACACCCGATCCCATCAATAATCCCCCTGTTGTGGATCCGGAAGGCCCATCAGTTTATCGCCCGGAGGCCGGAAGCTATATCAGCAACATTGCCGCAGCCAACTCGCTGTTTAGCCATCGTTTACACGACCGTCTGGGTGAGCCGCAGTATACAGATTCACTGCATTCTCAGGGGTCGGCAAGCAGTATGTGGATGCGTCATGTCGGAGGGCACGAACGTTCAAGGGCCGGTGACGGTCAGCTAAATACTCAGGCTAACCGCTATGTATTGCAGCTAGGCGGCGATTTGGCGCAGTGGAGTAGCAACGCGCAGGATCGCTGGCATCTTGGCGTGATGGCAGGCTACGCCAATCAGCACAGTAATACTCAGAGTAATCGTGTGGGTTATAAATCGGATGGGCGCATCAGCGGTTACAGCGCTGGGCTGTACGCGACCTGGTATCAGAACGATGCGAATAAGACCGGCGCTTATGTTGACAGCTGGGCGCTGTATAACTGGTTTGATAACAGCGTCAGTTCCGATAACCGTTCTGCTGACGACTATGATTCTCGCGGTGTGACGGCCTCTGTTGAGGGTGGGTATACCTTTGAAGCGGGAACATTTAGCGGCAGCGAAGGGACGCTGAATACCTGGTACGTCCAGCCACAGGCGCAAATCACCTGGATGGGTGTGAAAGATTCCGACCATACCCGGAAAGACGGAACGCGCATTGAAACGGAAGGCGACGGAAATGTGCAAACGCGACTTGGGGTGAAAACCTACCTGAATAGCCATCACCAGCGTGACGATGGTAAACAGCGTGAGTTCCAGCCTTACATTGAAGCGAACTGGATCAACAATAGCAAAGTCTACGCCGTGAAGATGAATGGTCAAACCGTAGGCCGTGAAGGTGCGCGTAATCTCGGTGAAGTACGTACCGGGGTTGAGGCGAAAGTAAATAACAACCTTAGCCTGTGGGGGAATGTCGGTGTGCAACTAGGTGATAAAGGCTATAGCGATACTCAGGGCATGCTGGGAGTGAAATATAGCTGGTAAACCGTATAAGCCGCATGTCGAGATGGCATGCGGCTTAATATTGCCGACTTCAAACGGCGCATCAACGCCTTATTTAAATCCTCCTTTTTATCCGCGATCGCGGATATCGCAGCGTTTATCCCGTAGAGCGGATAAGATGTGTTTCCAGATTGACTTATCCTCACTAAAGGATAAAACTTATAATATCCCCTTAAGCGGATAAACTTGCTGTGGACGTATGACATGATGAGCTTTCAGAAGATCTATAGCCCAACGCAATTGGCGAATGCAATGAAACTGGTTCGCCAGCAAAATGGCTGGACGCAGAGCGAGCTGGCGAAAAAAATTGGTATTAAGCAGGCGACGATTTCCAATTTCGAAAACAACCCTGACAATACCACGCTCACGACATTTTTTAAGATTTTACAGTCGCTTGAACTCTCAATGACGCTATGCGACGCGAAAAATGCCTCGCCAGAATCAACAGAACAGCAAAATCTGGAGTGGTAATGCCTAAACTTGTCACTTGGATGAACAACCAGCGGGTAGGCGAGTTAACGAAGTTAGCCAACGGCGCGCACACCTTTAAGTATGCACCGGAGTGGTTAGCAAGCCGTTATGCCAGACCGTTGTCACTTTCGCTGCCATTGCAGAGGGGGAATATCACCTCTGATGCCGTATTTAACTTCTTCGATAACCTGTTACCCGATAGCCCGATTGTACGTGACCGGATCGTTAAACGTTATCATGCCAAATCCAGACAACCGTTTGATTTATTGTCAGAAATAGGGCGAGACAGCGTTGGTGCCGTGACGTTAATACCCGAAGACGAAACCGTAACGCATCCGATAATGGCATGGGAAAAGCTTACTGAAGCCAGACTTGAAGAAGTATTAACGGCTTATAAAGCAGATATCCCGCTAGGCATGATTAGAGAAGAAAATGACTTTCGCATCTCGGTTGCTGGCGCACAGGAGAAGACAGCACTGCTCAGAATAGGCAATGACTGGTGCATTCCGAAAGGAATAACGCCGACGACGCACATCATTAAATTACCGATTGGCGAAATCAGGCAGCCCAATGCGACGCTCGATCTCAGCCAAAGCGTTGATAATGAGTATTACTGTCTGCTGCTGGCGAAAGAACTTGGGTTGAATGTTCCGGACGCAGAAATCATTAAAGCGGGAAATGTGCGCGCGTTAGCGGTCGAACGTTTTGACAGGCGTTGGAATGCTGAGCGAACGGTTTTACTTCGCTTGCCACAGGAGGATATGTGTCAGACATTCGGTTTACCTTCATCGGTGAAATATGAATCAGATGGAGGCCCAGGCATCGCGCGGATCATGGCTTTTTTGATGGGGTCCAGCGAGGCGCTGAAAGATCGCTATGATTTTATGAAATTCCAGGTCTTCCAGTGGTTGATTGGCGCAACGGACGGTCATGCAAAAAACTTCTCCGTATTTATTCAGGCTGGCGGCAGTTATCGACTCACGCCATTTTACGACATCATTTCAGCATTTCCGGTCCTTGGCGGTACGGGAATACACATCAGCGATCTCAAACTGGCAATGGGGCTTAACGCATCCAAAGGCAAAAAAACGGCAATCGATAAAATTTATCCGCGACATTTTTTGGCGACAGCAAAGGTGCTGAGATTCCCGGAAGTGCAGATGCATGAAATCCTGAGTGACTTTGCCAGAATGATTCCAGCAGCACTGGATAACGTGAAGACTTCATTACCGACAGATTTTCCGGAGAACGTGGTGACGGCAGTTGAAAGCAATGTGTTGAGGTTGCATGGACGGTTAAGCCGAGAATACGGTAGTAAGTGAGATATGGGGTTTGGTCATTGTTAATGAGCATGACAATCATGACCGCCAACGACTGGATTCTTCCTTGGTTTATATTTGTCAAAGCAAGTTTAAAATGTCACCTCTTTGTGCAAGATAGAAAGGGCACTTTCAGCCTATGTAATCATATTAATGTGACTGCTGCGTTATCCCACTCAACCAATTAATAAAGCAAAAGTTAAATATGAAAGACTGGAATAAAAATATAACGAAAACATCTTAATATGGAAATATCTGTGTCAACGGGATCTTTAGTTATTGAATATCTGGTTCTAAATAGGTTCTACATTCAACGGGAAGGGAAACCAAATATCTATATGTTTTTTATAAATACCATTACGTGGCAAACAACAATCTGCATATTTTTTTAAAGAATCTCCACATGGACAAATATTTTCTGGCGATAATACTCCATCATGTTCTTTCGCCTTAAATCTCCAGGTCGTAATATTGAAAATTTGATGTGGGGATTGTATGTATTTGACAACACTAATTAAAGTTGAATAGTTATAATGATCACCATCATTGGAGAAAAAAACACTACATTTGTTAACGGGATTACTAACTATGTCATAAGTAATTAATTCAAAATCGATCACTTCATCAAAGCAAAGAACTCCATTATAAAGTTTATTTTTAACATGACCACAATCATTAATAAAACTACGGGTTGTATTACATACTGAACATTTCACTTCTTTTATTATTTCACGAGAACTACCGAAGATTTTATATGGGAATAACGCCTGCCAATTACATACCATTCTCGCTAAGAAGTTAACACCATAGAAATTAACCTCAGGCAGAAACTCATTATTTTCTTTAATATGTATTAAATCTATTTCTATCCTTTCAAGTTCTACCCATGCTTCATAAAAATCACCTCTTGTAAGTAAATTAATGACTTGAATATATTTTAAATGGGCTAGTAAAATTGTTTTGTATAAAAACAATCTGTTTGATTCATTATTCAAGCTCAAGGATTGAGCTTTTTTTAACTCAGCATTAAGATAATCAAGAATAGCACTATCTTCTTGAGTAATACACATCCAACGCTTTAACTTTTCGTGAATATTCATAATATCTATATAGATTTTTATTTGATTTTGTTAATTACTTTTAAAACATCGTCTACTTTTCCAGAAACAGTGTATTTCACATGTTTTCCTGATTTATTTTTTTTAATTATAGAGACTTTAACGTCTATATCTCTAGTTCCAAAGTTATCAATTTTTTTCTGAATATAATTTGAAACAAGATTTACTAAAAAAGGTATCATTACTGATGTGGCAAAGAAAGTGCCTAACGCTAACGTTATACTGTTTAATTGCAGGTACGAAACACCATTAGAATCTCCGTACACTTTAACATTAGAATGTGATTGCTTGGTGAACTGGAAAAAATCCAGTGCATTACCTCCAGTAATTTTTGAACTATCAAAAACGATCGCAATCTCATCATCTTGAGGTTCATATGAAGAAATGATTTTTACCTCTTCATCTTCATCACTCATTTCACTCAAAGTAATGGGGTTCATTCTCAACTCCTTGTTTTATATTTTTACATTCAAATTTTACTATACGACTGGTTAATTGCTCCTGTCCAACACACACCAGAGTTCATATGCTTAGCATACAAGGGACCAATGCCAGTAGCGACAGGCTAGTGTGTCAAAAAACCACATGAAGATCAATCTCCTGCGGAAAATTTGGCCGCAATTAGTTTCATTGTCCTTTCCATGCCTTGATAAACTGTCGCATCTGTAATGTTTAACCTTGCGAGTTCCTTAAGTATTCTAGCTTTGTTTCTGATCACTATTTTTTCTACTTTAAACTCTTGCATAGCATCATCAGGGTTTGAAACTAAATCGGGATAAACAGCATTATTCCCAAATAATAAGAATGCACCTGACTGTGATGACATCCTTTCATTATTATTTCTTCCTTTAACGAAAATTAACCTTTCCAAATCTGATGGTATAATTACATCTTTAAAATAAGGTTTTTCATCTTTAATGTAATGTATGAGTTTTTGACAAGCTTCAGTTTTATTGAAAGCCTCCTTGTCCATTTTACAATCCAGCTGATCTTTCAGTGTTTGACTTAGCATTGATATATTTGATATGCAACTTACTGTATCAGAGTCAAAGAATTTTATACGATCCCTTTTTGTTTTGAAAATAATAACATGTCCATCAACCTCATTTGTATTTTCATTATTACTAATGTCGCAACAAGCGAAATACAGAGCGATTAGTGGATTTGATGTTATATCCAACAAACGAGTTGGTAGTCCGTAGTGTTGCATCCTTACTAACTTGTCTAGCATTGTTTTATCATCAACAAACTCAGTTGGCCTTGCTGTTAGGGCTTCACGGACTAAATTTGATTCACTGTGCAAATGCTTGAAGTTACCTTTTTTGTTTTTCCTGAAAACTGATGGAGCCAACTCGTAAGATACATCAGAATGTCCACGATAAAATATTTCTGCATCTTCTTCATGATCTTGTTCTAAAACACGCGCCATGAAACTTTGAACATTATCTATTATTGGGTAGTTATCAACTTCATCAGGAAGTGCTTCAGTAGGAGGAAGTGGTGTACTTCTTGTCGTTATATTTAGAAGTGCTAATGTTTGATTTAAATCACGTGCTTTTATTCCCCAGTGAGTCCGTTTCAGCCCATATGCACCTAATTCTAAAGCTGTTTGATATAACTCTTTGTTTATCACTACGACATCATCTTGTGAGTGAGTGATTCTGAAATCAAACTCAACATTTTTGTTAACTGTTCGTAGATTTGAAATTACACCAAGTCGCAAAGTAATGTATTCAACATTGTCTCGGGAATAAAGTTCTGACATAAAAAGCGTAGGTAATTTCTCAATATAAGATAATGCTTTATCATTCAAAGGCGTTAACTTCAACCGGATGTCATCAGAGGTGCCTTCTAACATACGTGATATAGGAAAATCACAACTCCCACTAACCCGTTCATACATGGGCCAATGTTCAAAATAGTCAGGTTCTCCGCCCATAATTAGATTAAACATTAAAACTAAATCCTTATATTTTACTTAATGAATTATTTACAATCCAATCAATTGCGCCAGAGGTGCGAATCCAAGGCTTTATATTATGATTCACATAATAAATGGCTTCATCCATTCCACCTAACGTGATATATCCACTGTTAGACTTGATCTGTAATCTGCACTTCGATAACAAGCCGGGGATGTGTCTATTAGAATCAATCGCAGCTTTAGCGATATCATCGGCATCCGGGGATGACTGTCGGTAGGCGAGTAGGGCGCGTGTATACTGAAAAAACGAACGCATATCCCCAGGATAATCGTCCAGTAGCAAGGCCAGATCATCCACCATTTCAAGCTCAAGGTAATAGTTCGCTAATAAATGACGAATCCCCTGGTTATCGTTCGGGTTGAGCTTCAGCATTTCGCGGCTATGAGCCATAGCCGGATAAAAATTACCAGACTCCCATAAGGCCTCAGCCAAAGCTGCTTTTGCTCTCATATATGGACGTGTTTCGACAAATCCCCAGAAACGTCCTGCGAACTCCTGAAAATCCTCGCCAAGTGCAATGCTGGCTGCGTACAAAGCAGTCTCCAGCTTCCCGATTTTTGACTCAGGAGGTTCTTGAGATATCTCGCAGTAGAATGAGTATGCGTCAGCACAGAGCGGGGATTTCTTGATAGCTTTTCTGATGAGTTTCAGCACAACTTCCAGGTCATCATTTTCCCAGGCATCGAACATGAACTCCTGAGCCGCAACCAGATCTAGATGTAATTGCTCAGAGCTGACAGCAGTTTTATACAAATCAACGCGCTTTGTAGTCGGGAATTTAATCATCTCAAGTATCCTTTTGGGGACTCACTGTTCCGGTACTTTGCAGCACTGATGGTCGATTCTATCGCTTTGAACTTGCCACAAACAAGCTCGGGTCTGCCAGAACGGGATTGATAGCCCGGAGCTGTTCCTGGATGCGCACCTGAGCCTTACGGCTGGGCGATTTTTTGCTTCGTTCCCGTTTGCCTTCGCTTTCCCGCTCATCCTGTTTTACCTGAGCCAGTCGGAGTACAGTCCCGAGACGTTTGTTATCAACAATCTGCCCCTGGTCGACACAGGCCAGCTTATCAAATGCCTGGCACTTAAGGCTCCGGTGCCCATAGAGGAAGGCGAGGGTGCCATCGGGATAATCCAGTACTTTAATTTTTTCACCGGCAAGACGGCTATTTTCTTCTGTGGTGTCCATGAGATAAAGGATCTTATCGTACTGGAAGGTCAGTGATTTCGACACGGTACGAACATCATGCCAGGCAAAGATGTCTCTTAATTCATCGGGGCTTTCCTGCACCGGACGATGCAAATCTTTGGGGAACTTAGCCGGTCGTGAAAACCGGCTGTTAAAGTCAGCGATGAAAGTGGCAAGCCAGGCATTTGCGGCCTCAATGCCGGTTATACCTTCCAGACGCATTTCTTTGATCAGCCGATCCTGAAGTGTCTGATTCGCACGTTCCACGCGGCCTTTAGCTTCAGAGCTGTTGGCACAAATAAGCTCGATTGCCAGGTCATAAAGCACACGTCCGAACTGGGTAACGGTGGTATTGCGTTTCTCCGGACCACTGACGCGAAATATTGCGTGTTTGTCACTGTACAGCGATACCGGCTTCCCATGCTGCTCGATGTATTCCCGGGTTGCCAGCATGTAGTCAAAGGCTGTTTCTGACTCGCTGAACCGCAAATGCATCAGACGCCCGGTGGCATCATCGATAAAGACCAGCAGGCAGCATTTTGGCGCACGGCCTTCAAACCAGTCATGGTGGGAGCCGTCGATCTGGATAAGTTCACCCAGACAATCACGCCGATGTCGGGGTTGATAAACCCGTGACTTACGGCGAGCATGCGGGACCCAGAGTCCGTCAGACGTCATCCAGTTGCGGACGGTCTCGATTGAAAGCCGGATATTATGGCGCTCTCTGAGTTTTTCTGCGGCCAGTGTGGGCCCAAAGTCACTGTAGTTTTCACGTATCAGCGTGAGTACTCGTAGTTTGAGAGATTCGGTCAACCGGCGGTTGCTGGGCTGGCCGCGTTTGCGGCTGACAAGTCCTTCAGCACCAGAAACTCGGTAACGATTGATAAGTCGTTGCGCCTGACGTTCTGAAATGCCAAGCTGTGATGCTGCATCACGACGGCGTAGACGCTTTTCACAAACTGCCTGTATCACCGGTAGGCGGTGGATCTCTTTATCTGACATGGTCACCAACATGCGTTGAGTCCCTTAGAATTGCATTCAGTTTAGCTTACTCTAAGGTGACGTTTCTATCTGGATAAAAAGTGACATTACTAAATGGTTCTAACAATATTAGTGCGCATAATGTATATTATGTTAAATTTAGTCCGTCGTTCATTTAGTTCATAACCTCCCGCAGACAACGATAAATCATAAACTTACCCATTCCCCCAACTTCTTCTTGCAGGACGTTATGTTTGTTGGTTACTTTCTTCATACACACACTAGTTATGAGGACAAGTGCCACATGTTCATACTCACGCAACTCAACATCAACCAACGACAGCGTCTATGGGTACTGATGGAAACTCATACGTGCCAGCCAATTTTATACCCGTTACAATATCTTATAGACCATCTGGCTTTACGTTCATCAGCCACACAATACGCTTCTCTTCAAGCGCTCAAGTTTTTCTATGAATTCTGGCACCAGAAACATGGCGTGACGTTTTGCTTCAGTTTCTATTCCTCGAACCACAATCCATTGATCGCCATTGATGAACTGACAGCTTTTTTTCATTATCTGGAAAATGGGCATTCATGTGTACCAGTGTTAACCATCAGGTCTACTGCACAGAGCACGCCTCAATGTCGTACAAACATCAGGCATGTACATGCGGTTATTCGTTTTATCAGATATTTGATTAACACGTATATCTCGCCGAGATATATAGATGGCTCGCCCAAAGAAGTCACACGACTTGCCATGCAGTTAACGGGACGGTTATCGATACATAAAGCAGAATTTCGCACTATTACCCATTCTCGGCAGATGAACAATGGCATGACTCATAAGCGCTTTCAAAGTCTGACTGCTGAGATGGTCATGGCTTTTTACCAAATCATTACACCCAGTTCAATTTCAAAGAAAAACCCACTTAATCCCTTCCCCGCTGGTGAAATCCAGTTACGCAACTTTCTGATTTGCCGATTACTTTTAAATTATGGATTGCGTGTCAGTGAATTACTGCTTTTGGAGTGTCATTCGATTAAAACCAATCTCAGAGGAGATCAGTTCAGCCTGATTGTGACCACAGTAGATGAAGACGTACTAGATCCGCGACAAAGACTGCCTTCATTAAAGAATGTCTATGCAAACCGGGTGCTGGCGTTAGATAAACTGGACTATCATTTTCTAAATCTATATATCCATAAAATCCGCCATCGCTCCTCGCATAACTTTCTGTTCATTTCCCCCCAGAAGCAACATCCGCCACTGTCATACCATGCTGTTTATGACATATTTACCCGGATTGATGATATTATGAGTGTGCAATACCCTGAATATAAAACAGATGAATACTTTGATTCCGTTGAAAGCATCTCACCTCATATAACGCGGCATACTTGGGCTTATTTGACGCTTCAACGTATTTATCGTGAAAAATTTCAAAAAATTAAGACCAACTTACGCTTGGCCGCCATAGATTATTCTATCGTTGGATTAATGGAGGAAGCCAAGAATGAGTTACGACTGCTCGGCGGCTGGAGCCACAATAGCCATATGCCAGATGTTTATGCAAAAAGATTTCTATCACAGCAGGCTAATATGGCCAATCTTCACCGAATCGCAATGGACAACGAGGCCCTGAGAGCAATCTTTTCTCATGTATGTGACGAATGGAGTACATATGAGTAGAATCAATAAACAGTTAAATCATTCGAATAAGACCATTTACACATCCGTATTTATTGAAAGAATTTCAAAAATTAACATGCCAGTCAGAATTTATCTCAAGTCGGCAGATTATTTCGATGATAAATATATTAATTCAACCAGTGACAGTTGGGTGTTCGATTATTCAGGCAGCCGCTGCTATGCCCACTTCCGTCAGGATAAAATCAGTAACCAATTAATAAAATATATTTGCTTTCGTTATGCATCGGGCAAGTGTCCAGCTCAGGTTCCTGGTGTACTCCATGCCTGGTCTTTAGCAACTGATCATTGCATAACCCAACCTGCTTTCACGTTTACGGTGTTGAAAGATTACCTTGAAACTCAGGAAATTGAACCTCGATATTTCTACTACATCATTTTCGGCCTAAAAATCCTCTGTGCCGAAGAATTTCCCGGTTTTACCCTCGACGATTACGAAGACCTCGAATTTATCCCTCGCCCGCATTCCCACGACTGGGGCATCTATCAGGAAATCGACCATGTTCTGGATCCGCTCGAAAAAAACATGATCAGTAAAGGCTTGTTTGAAATGGCTGCGGCGATTCGGCATGGCAAAAACTACAGTCTGAACACCATGCGAGATGCAGCAATTCTGGGACTGACGTATGTCACCGGTGCCCGCCCGGCACAACTGGCCAAGCTGGCGGCAAAAGATTTGCGCATTGATACCCGAAACTCCGAAACCGGGTTAATACGCTATAGCATACTTCTGCCCTATGCCAAACAGCGGCGCGTGACGACCGAACGTCTGTTTTTGGCGATTCCAGCAGAAATCGGAGCGTTGATTAGGCACTATATCGAGAGAGCGCAACTAAAACCTGATGGCAAGCTATTTGAATTTAGTCACTCTGCACCGTTTTATGTGTCCAGGGCGATTAACCAAGCCATTCTCAATTTCAGCCCGCCAGATTATCAGGCCGCCGTAGCGCGTGGCGAAGCGGCTCTGCCAACTATTACGCCGACCGACTTGCGCCACAACGTGGGGCATTCACTGGCTATGCAAGGGGTCAGCGCCGAGGAAATTGCGCATATTCTGGGACATACCTCCCTTACTGTTGCCAAGTATTACATTCTGGCGACGCCTGCACTGGCACTGATTCGAGCCAAAGCATTGGGTACCAATCCGGTATGGCAAAACATGGTGGCTATGATGTTGACTGGGGAACTGACCTCTTCAACGAAATGGCAAGGCAAGCGCGTGGTCGGCATAATCGGTGATCAGTTGCATGATGGGATTGGCGGTTGCACCAGAGATGGTGGCGAATGCCCGTTCAGTGAAGTACGCTGCTGCTACGGTTGCCTGTATTACCGCCCCTTTACTGATGGTGACCATCAGGCGGTGCTGGAGAGTGTAGTTAAAGAAGTCGATGAATTGATTTCCATTTCAGATAGTGTTGGCAACGCCCGCAATCCACTTATTTCCATCCATGAAACCACACAATTTGAAATTCAATCCGTGATTGCCCGTTGCCGCTTTCATCAGGAAAAAGGCGGTGTGAGATGAAAAAACATTTTGCGCAGTTTCACGCCTTTATCACCGAGCAGCAAAGCTGGTTTGAACAGCATCTGGCGGCAGACTTTGAGCAGTCATGGGATGATCCTGTTTGGGTCTGCGGCAGCAATGGTAGTGGCTGGTTACGTGGTAATGGTAAAAATAAATTACGCTTTGATGCAATCAGCCGTACCAAAGGTATTGAGGGGTACCATGCCGTGGCAGAAGACTATGCCCGGTTTATGAAAGCCCTGCTGGTACTGGTGTATCGAAGGCGAAATTGTAGTATATCCCCAGCGGTGGCTGTGGCAACACTGATGATTTTGAAGCGCTGGTACCACTCACTATTTGAGGTGACCGGGCAAACCCACCCGGTGTATCTAACCACCAGGGTAATTCAACGGTCGATGGATAACCTCAGCGCAGCCTCATCTTTAGGGGATCCAAATACCGCCAATTACAAAGGACGCTGTGTCAGTCTGCAAAAACTGGTTAATCACCAGTCATTCACACTGGTGGCATTGCAATATGTGTCCGATGAGCAATATTCCAATAAAACCAACCTGACCCGAAAAGCCCGGGAAACCATGGCGCTGAAACAGCAGGACAAGCTGGCTGATGTCACTACCGATGGTGAAGATGCGTTGATTACCATTCGCGGTTTTCTAAACATAGTCGCACTAATCCAGCGAGTGGAAAGTGATGCTGAGAAAATTGCGTTAAATTGCCTGTTGTTATTGGTTGTCACCGGCTTTCGCTCCATTGAAGTGTTTAATCTCAGACAAGATGCGCTGGTTAAACGCCAGATTGATGATCCAGCTATACGCAAGCGGTTTCAGAACAAGGGATTACCCGATTATTTCCTTGGTATCCGTTATGTTGGTGTCAAAGGTGCTGGGGAGCGAACGCATTGGGTAGAACCGCTGGCAGTACCGCTGGTCGAGAGTATATTCAGTACCGTTAAAATGTTGACCGCACCGATACGCAGTCATCTGACCTATCTACGGGCAAAATCTTTTACTGATTACCTGCCACAGGCCATCAGCGCCCTGCCCGGTGAAAGAGTCGAACTGGATGATGTGGTGACGTACATCACCCAAACCACCTCAAGTTTTCGTGGCCGGGCAGGACAACGGGACAAAACATCCAAAGCCCTTAGCAAGCGAGGTGTGCTGCCCGTTCAAGAAATACCAGGGCCGAAAAACAGCAAATCTATCTATTATTCCAAAACTGACCTCAATCATTACATCAAGACCGAATTTGGCCTGACGAATGCCAACGCACCCTGTACGCACGCCTGGATGGAAAATGGCAAACGCTACGAAGTTAACTACGAAGACCTGCTATTTCTACATGAGAAGGGTTCGCTGGCATTAAAGCGCACACTGGCTTTGCTGGCTACGCCGATACCATTCACTAACACACTGATAAATAAATTTTTAGGCAATGTTGAGCCTGATGGATCAGTATTCAGCAAATATCAATTACTGGAAGAGAATGGTACCCCCACCCGGATGCGTACCCACATTCCCCGGCACAACATCAATACCTTTCTTGCCATTGCGGAAGTCTCTGACCACTTACAGGCGATGCTGATGGGGCGCGTGGACATCACACAGAATTATCACTATCAACATTTGGCGCTTGCCGAACGGCGAAAAGCAGCCTCGTTGATGCCCCTGCAACCAGCATCGACAATACTAACTGCCGCGCCCTATTCGTCCTCCGTTGCAACGCCACTGGATATCGTCGAACAGACCGGCTATATGGTGGCTACTGAACGTATGACGCTGGACAACATCATCAAAGCAAACCTGCATACTTTTGACGATCGGGATGATGTAGCCAGGTTCGTCGAGGCGTCATTTGCTGACGGTTTGTTTAAAGATGTTGCTTCTGCCTTTGAAGAAATCCGGGACACAGAAGGACCAGAGCAAGCTTCTGCCATGGTGGCAAGACATGCCGTGCTGAAGTGGTCAACAAAAACTGGCCACCGCGTTAGAGTTTTTCCAGTATCGGTTTTCTGATTCGTTTGGCGGTAACCCACCATTATATTCGTGCGGTCTTAGTGCGCTGTAATATCCAACGATATAGTCCGTTATTGCGTGAGCTGCATCGCTGAAGCTTACATAGCCCGTCGCCGGCACCCATTCGTTCTTCAGACTCCTGAAGAAGCGCTCCATTGGGCTGTTATCCCAGCAGTTTCCACGCCGACTCATACTCTGCCTGATCCGGTATCGCCACAGTAACTGCCGGAACTGCCTGCTCGTATAATGGCTGCCTTGATCGCTGTGGAACATCACCCCGACGGGCTTACCACGGGTTTCCCATGCCATTTCCAGTGCTTTCATGGTGAGCCTGCTGTCCGGCGAGAACGACATGGCCCAGCCCACTGGTTTTCTTGCGAACAGGTCGAGAACAACGGCGAGGTACGCCCAGCGCTTACCCGTCCAGATATAGGTCACATCACCGCACCACACCTGATTTGGTTCCGTTACGGCGAACTGTCG
>OGGZ01000466.1_pt1 | contig 45000 bp, 33 predicted proteins | sample 1571371 | NCBI WGS metagenome assembly OGGZ01 (sample SAMEA2582025, study PRJEB24529) | metagenome | biome: Human gut stool | place: China | collected 2011
AATCAACGGCGAGCGTATTCAGAAACTTGATGTTTACTATAAGTTCGTCGGCAGGCTTGACTGATGATTTTGATGATGAATTTTTACAGAAAGTTCCGTTGAATGGGTTCAACTTCCGAGGGTTTCCAGGGTATATCAAGATTATGCAGCGCCGCCAGTTTTGTCTGAATATTTGCGCCCGTTCCCATTTTGCTTGTACTTGCGAGAACGATACGCTTCGTACCCGAACGGAGCTGTGCGTACATTTCATTACGCTGTTTCTGCGTTTCAGCGTCGCCTGCGGTGCAGATTTCGTTTTCGGGGATACCACGGCGAACAAGTTCTTCCTTGATATAATCATAAACGGAGAAACGTCCGTCGCCGGAATTGACGGCTACATCACAGAATATAGCCTGCACACCTTTCTGCTCGGCGGTCTGCTGATAGATTTCCATAACCTTATCAACGCAGAGATTAACCTTGCTGTCGGGGTAGTTTTCAGAGTTCGGCACGATACACCGTGCGTCCAGACCGAGCAGTCTTGCTTCATTTGTGATTTTGAGCATATTGTCGGCGGAGGGATCAACAGCTCCGCTGTGAATTGCTTCGGAACGCTCGGCAAGAACCTGCATATACGCTGTCTGCACCTCGTTTGGCTTTGCAACAATGGTCTGCGGCTTGCCGCCCTCCATTTCGGGAACAGGGAGATTGAGCATATCCTGCGTCCGTATGTCCGCAAACTCCTTGTACATCTGCATAAGTTCGGGAACATTGTTGAATTTGGCAAATCGCTTTTTGGTGCGGTAGCCGTTGCCTGCGGGCTTCAGCTCTGCCTTTGAAACGACCTCGCCAAAGTTGCTCGCCCAATCGTCAAAGGTCTGCAATCCTGCGTTTTGGAACAGGGACGGACGGAGATACCTCTGCATAATGTACAGCTCCGTCATGGAGTTAGAAACAGGCGTGCCTGTGGCTACACATTACCAACTCAACAAACGCCGATGCAGAGCCAATCCATTATGAATTTAAGACGATTATTTGACATTTCCTATGACACGGCAAACTTCTTATATGTCCTAATTACTTTTTGGAGTATAAATCGAAACAGTTAACTAATGTTTCTCTTGCATTTCAAATTCCAATGTAGTATAATGATAATTGAACTCAATGAAAAGGTGGATATGTATGCAAAAGGGAATTAAAGAAGAAATTGATTTTGAATTAGAACAGTATTATGATAAGTATTATGATATTCTACGTACTCCAGATTTTGATGACAAATCCAGACTGCTGAAACCTAAGCACAGAATTCAAACGATAGGTACACCTATTAACAAGAAATGCAGATTTTGCGGAAAAGATGAGAGCGAAACAACATTTTCAAAAATTGCTCATGTGTTTCCTGAGTGTATTGGCAATATAGTTTTAGCATCAAATTATGAATGTGATGATTGTAACCAATTTTTTGGAAATACAATTGAAAACGAATATGCCAATTACTTTAATTTGTACCATAGCATAATGCAAATTAAAGGAAAGAATGGCAAACCCAAATGTTGTTATAGAGTACCTTGCTCTAAACGTTCCGATACCTGCGGAAAATATTGTGTTAAATTTGGTTGTAAAGATGGCAAACCTTATTTGGAACACTGCAGAGAAGTGGGTGAAGAATATGTTAAAAAAGTTAACAATTCAATTCAGATTTCAAAACCAATTGGAAGGCATTGTCCGATCGCGGTATTTAAGGACATCGTAAAGATGGCAATTACCGTCATGCCGATAGAGGAACTACCTCTATTTTCAAGTACAATAGAATGGCTTCTCGAAAAGAACCATTCAAATATTTTTAACAAACAATTACTGGTTAGATATAAAATGATACCTGGTTTTAATGTAACAAAATATCCTCACTACTGTTTGTTTAGGCGCAAAAAAACTGTTTGGGATAAGCCTTATATGCTTTTTAATCTGACTTATGGATGTTTCTCGTTATTTGTTGAAATACCGAGAGATAGAGATTGTATAAAACACGACAACATTATGTCACTCCCCTTTCCTCCAATTCCGTTTTATACATCAACAGAAGGTGTATGGGATTTTTCAGATACTATCTCGCAAGATAACTGTATGCATAGTATTACGTTAAGCTATGATGATATAAAATCACTTGCAGCACCAGATGAAAAGTTTTGATAAGTCCATAATAATATTTATTGAACATAAAAACGTCCCAAAGAAGGGTATACTCCACTATCCCCCAATGAGCGCACCCAAGATAAGATTAACACAATAATGATATACAACGGCACGCTCCACGGTTGGTTTATTATTGTATACTTATACTATTTCCAGCCTACTGCCCAGCCTGCTGAGAAGCTCATTGCTTATCGTTCCCGAAGCTTTGGCGGCTTCGGGAGCAGAAACAGAACTGCTACCCCCCGCAGAGATGATAGCCGCAACATCTCCGACCCTCACATTTTCAATATCGGTGATGTCCACCGCAAGCTGATCCATGCATACAAGCCCGATGATTGGTGCAGTCTTTCCGTTGATTTCAACCTTGCCATTTCCACAGGAAAGGCTTCTCGGAACACCGTCAGCATAGCCCACAGGAAGTATCGCAATAATGCTATCCCGCTGTGCCGTGAACTGCCTGCCATAACCGACAGTTTCGCCGCTCGGAATGCTCCTTATCAGCGCTGTCCTTGTTTTGAGCGACAGTACCGGGCGAAGCTCAAGCGGGTGCTTTTCGTCCGAGGACAAGCTGCTGCGGACTCCATACAGCGCAATTCCTGCCCGGACATAATCGCATTTCAGCTCCGGGTAATTCAGCATCCCGTAGCTGCTCTGAACATGAACCTTTCCCGGATTTATTCCGTCGCTTTCCAGTATGCTTAGTGCGCTGTAAAACCGGCTTATCTGCTTCCGGGTGAAATCAACGTCCTCCGGCTTCAGCGAATCGCAGCAGCATAAATGGGTGAAGATACCGCATACGTTGAGGTGTTTCATCGAGTAAACTCTCTCGATATCCTGTATATTCTGTGCGTCTATTCCCAGACGGTGCATTCCGGTGTCCAGCTTGATGTGAGCGGACACCTTTATATTCTGGGCTTCCAGCAGTTCCGCATAGTTCAGGTCAATTATGGTCTGTATCAGCCGCCAGCGTTTCAGTTCCTTAGCACGATATGGTGAGGTGTAGCCGAGTATCAGTATCTTCCCGGTAATGCCATATTTCCGCAATGCGATACCCTCGTCAATAGTTGCAACGGCAAAAGCTGTCACTCCGACTCTTTCTAGAATTCCGGCGGTCTGCAATGCTCCGTGTCCGTATGCCTGCGCCTTAACCACCGCCATAAGCCGACAGCCCGGCGGCATTGCACTCTGGAGTACAGCGGCATTGTGCCGGAGATTATCCGAGTTGATTTCAAGCCACGCTCTGCCGGTTTTATCGGGAATGACAGGCGATTTGTGCAGCCTTTCATATACAGCGGCGGCGAAAACAGCGATAATCCCCGAACCAACGCATACCGCAATAAAATGAACCATGCTGTTTTCGATAAGAAGCTTCTCCGTGTGAAGCAGCCTTGCCGCAAACCTCACAGCAATTATTACCAGTGGGTGAATAATATAAACGATAAGCGATACCAGCCGCAACCTTGCCATTCTTCGCCCACGGAACGAGCATACTACCCCGAACAGGAAATACATACAAACCGGCAGGAACAGATACATACTGTCATGCCGCTGAACCTGCCAGAACCGCAGCAGCATTCCCTCCGCCAACAAAAACGCCGCCGAAGCCGCCAGACCTATCATATTAAGCCACAGAGAATGTGGCTTCTTTTCTGCGAGATAACCACCCAGCACCAAAAACAGCGGCGCAAAGAACAGCCCGTTTCTGGTGTATTCCATTATCTGAAACAATGCCTCATAAAACGGATTTCCTGCGAAAAAGCCATAGTAGCTGTCGCCGCCTATACCAATAAGGTACAGCGCCCCGGTCAGAATAAATGCGCCTCTAAAACCCAGACTTCGTTCTGCCGCCCATGCAACAGCCGCACCCAGCATTGCCGCCGGAAGATACCACAGGTGATAGAATGTGCCGTCAAATATCAGGTCTTGAATCAGCTTCGGCAGGAGGTCGGGAGCGGAGAAATACCCATTGTAGATGTTCACCGGAATGTAAAGAAGTATTCCTGCGGCATAGATAATCGCCGTTCTTTTGAGGAATGTTCTGAGCCTGTCCGCATTTTCGGCGTATCTTGTAATCAAGAAAAATCCCGATGTCATGAAGAAAAACGGAACGGCTGTCCGGGCGATAATCCTTGTCAGAACAAAATCTGCGGTTTCGCTGAATGAAAGCAGCGGCGAGGTGTGAATTGCCACCACCAGAAACGCAGCGACCACTCTGAAAACATCAATTCCGGGGTAGGAACTTCCGCTGTTTTCACGCATTATTAACCCTCCATTGAGTGACAACAAAGCCGTCCGTGTTATTGCCGGAAACCTGATAAGCAGCGCTGTTGACCGATATTTCTGTTTCCGCCGGAGCATAGAATATCTCTGCTGCTATTCCTTTGTGACTGTAATGCAGCGAACATTCCTGTCGGAATGTTTTTATGTATTCCGTGTATTCCTCAAGGGTGAATTCCTTTTCGGCAATTATCATTGAGTGCGGAAAGCCCACATAACGGAAATGCCACGGTTCGTGGGCAATTCCGGTGATATTCTCCTTCCCGGCAGGGTAACGCTCGATAAATCCGAACTCCGGAGCGGCTTTGCGGAATTTCTCGCAGATACCGCTGTATGGGAAGTCCGGGCAAATAAAATCAATATTGTCAGTGTTCAGCGCAAGGTCTATCGCAAGCCCGGTCTGGTGTTCGCTGTGGTCGGGTAATGCAACATATTTCTGCGTGAAATCAGCGCCGTTTTCTTTCAGCGAATTCTCATAAATCGCTGTCTGCTCTGCTTTGGAGCGATAGCCGCTTACCGGGACTATCATGTTTCCTGCACCGATTTTATCAAGAATAAGCTGTAACTGCTCCACTGCACAGCGTTCCATAGTTATTTCGGCAAATCCCGTTACGGCAGGAGCAAGGTCAGTGGGAGTGCTCCGGAGCGGATATTCTGCATTCACAAGAATAAGGCTTCCTGTGTATATTTCGTTTTGTTCAAGAACAACGGTTTTCATTTCAGATATTCCCCGATAAGCCTGTCAAGCATATCCGCAAACGACAGACCTATTCCTTTCATCATGCTTGGAAAGCGGCTGTGCGCTGTAAAGCCGGGGATAGTGTTCACCTCGTTGAATACTATCCTTTTTTCGGGTGTGTAGAACATATCCACCCTAGCGAAGCCGGAACAGCCAAGAGTGCGGTATATCAGCTTCGCCGTTTTCTGTATATGTTCTTCCTCGGCTGGGGTTATCCTTGCCGGCATATAAATGCGGGAGGTTTTCAGCGTATATTTTTCGGTGTAATCAAAAAATCCTCCGGACAGCTCTATTTCGTCAACTCTGCCCACAGTAAGATTGTCTGTTCCCATGACCGCACAGCCCACCTCAAAGCCGTCAATGTTTTCCTCAACGACGACCTCGCTGTCATACTCAAAGGCGGTAATCACAGCCCGTTGCAGCTCATCTGCTGAATGCACCTTGCTGATACCAAAGGACGAACCGGAACGCACCGGCTTCACGAAAAGCGGAAAGTGGAATGTCTTTCTGACTTCTTGAAAGGCTGTTTCTATGCTGCTGTTGGTGAATGTAAGCGATTTTGGGACTGCTATCCCGGCGGCGGAAACAAGCCGGTGCGCCCTCGTTTTGTCCATGCAAAGCGCAGAGGAAAGAACTCCGCAGCCGACAACCGGTATCCCCGAAAGCTGAAAAAGCCCCTGCACCGAACCGTCCTCGCCGTTTTTTCCATGAAGCACCGGTAACGCAATATCAACGCCGACAGTCCGCATTTTTTCGCCGTGGAATTCAATAAATCCTCCTGCACCCCTGTTTGCTGGAAATACCGCCGGAAACAGATATTCGATGTCCTCCCACCATGAATTATCGGCAATTCGTGCGTATTCCCCGGTGTAGTGAAACCACTTGCCCTCCCTCGTTATCCCCACCGGAATGACCTCGTATTTCTCTGCGCCGAGATTTTTCAGCACCGAATAAGCGGATTGCAGCGATACCTCATATTCTGTCGAACAGCCGCCGAAAATTACTGCTATTTTTGATTTTTTCATATATTTTTCCTCTTTCCGGGCAGAAAAAACTGCCCCTGATACCTTTATTGTATCAGAAGCAGTAATGTTATTTTTTTGCATTCTCTGTCGGAAATCATAATTCTTCCTGTGGAATTTCTTACGATTTCCCTACAAAACCGGAATTGTTACTGTAAACTCTATCAGCTCGTTTTCGCTTCTTGCAGTAATGCTGCCGCCGTGAAGCTCGGTTATCTGCTTTGCTATTGCAAGCCCCAGACCTGCGCCGCCGTTATTCGTGCCTCTCGAGGGGTCAAGCCGGAAGAACTGCTCAAACAGGCGTTCCAGCTTTTCCGGCGGTATGGTATCGCCGTGATTTACGAAACGCACTACCGTGGACAAATCGGACTGCTCAGCGGTAATGCTTATCTCGCTGCCCTCGAAGCTGTAAAACACCGCATTCCGAAGCAGATTATCGAAAACACGCTGGAGCTTGTTCACATCGCATTTCAGCATGATGTCCGGAGCGGCGGTAAGAGTGCATTGCAGCTGCTTTTCGTTCAGCATAGGCTGGAACTCAAACACAAGCTGTTCCAGCATACGGGTGAGATTTATGCGACTGAACTGAAGCTCGATATTCGACAGATTGAACCGGGTTATCTCGAAAAACTCGTTGATAAGCTCCTCCAGACGCTCCGCCTTGTCAAGTGATATGGAAAGGTACTTTTCCCGAAGCTGTGGGGATATTTCCTGCTCGTCCCGCAATAGGGTGAGATACCCGATGACCGAGGTAAGCGGTGTTTTCAGGTCATGGGCGAGGTACACGATAAGGTCGTTTTTGCGCTGCTCGTTTTCTTTAGCGACCTGCGCGTTATGGAGCGAGGTTTCACGGGCACGGTTAAGCTCGTCCTGTACGCTTTTTAGCTTGTCCGACAGGATTATCTGTTCATCTGTGGGATTTGCAAGGCTTTCAGACGCAGAAATAACCTCGTCAAGATACTGCAGGGGGCGGCTCATAAAGAAATAAGTTATTATTCCCCAGCCGGCAATAAACGGAACTGCGAGGAAGAATACCAAAAATCTCTGCACGAATTTAAGAAACTGGTACACCGGGTCATAATACTGCCAGTAGAACTGTTTTACAAACCAGTACGCTGTGGCGAAAAGCGCGAAAAACGCCACCGTAAATATGACCAGCGCCAGAATGTACTGAACAAACATACTGCGGGTCAGCTTAGTTCTTCTGCTTGATTTATTCAACTGTATAGCCTACCCCCCACACGGTTTTTATGAATTTCGGGCTGCGAGCCGGCTCGTGAAGCTTCTCGCGCAATCTGCCGATATGTGCCATTACAGTGTTGTTGCTGTTGAGGTATTTTTCGCCCCAGACAGCTTCAAACAGTTCCTCCGACGAAACAACTCTGCCCTGATTATCGCATAGATACCATAGAACGGAGAATTCCAGTGGGGTGAGGGTGACTTCTTTTCCGTAGAGAGTGCATTTATGGCTGTCCCGGTTTATGTACAGACCACGGATATCGTACTCGTTTTTCTGCTCCTGCGGCGAGGGGTTGTTGTAATTCCGGCAGCGGCGAAGCTGGGTCTTTACCCGTGCGACCACCTCCAGCGGATTGAACGGCTTGGTTATATAATCGTCTGCGCCAATGGTGAGGCCCATTATCTTGTCGCCGGATTCTACCTTTGCTGTCAGCATTATCACAGGATAAAAGTGTTTTTCCCGTATCTTCCGGCAGATGTGAAAGCCGTCAATATCCGGCAGCATGACGTCCAGAATCGCAAGGTCGGGTTCGCTGGTTTCAAGGTATTTCAGAGCGTCCGTGCCGTTGTAGAATTTCCGGACGGTGTAGCCATCGTTTGTGAGGTAGACCTCAATAAGGTCGGCGATCTCTTTTTCATCGTCTACTACGAGTATTGTTCCGTTCATTTTGTCACTTCCAGCAATTGATTATAGTTTATTCATGGTATCATCGGCTTTATCAAATCCTATAGTAATGCCACAGTTGTTCACCTTATTCTTCCGTTTGAGTTTTTGTTTTTATGTGATAGCTTATACCACGCTCCTCGCAGAAGGTAATGACTTCCTCTGCACATTCATTGTAAAAATGCTTATTCTCCTTATATTCAGTGACCGTCTTGCTGTAGTTTGTCCTACCAAAAATAATCTTATTAACAAAGCTGACTGCCTCAAGAATCTCTCCAAGGCTTTGATTTATCATATTCGGTGTAGGATAAGGCTCAATGCTTACCCATGTCTTACAGCCCGCTTCGTGAAGGGATTTTAGTGCAGCGAGCCTGTCAGCATATGATGCTGCCCCGGGTTCTGTCTTTTTACGATAATCCTCATCGAGAGAAATCAGCGTAATTCCGTATTCGTTCTCACTATATAAGTCCTTCAGCTCAATCGGCAGCAATCCTTTTGTGAGAATGCAGCATTTTATATGATCCTCATTTAATCTTCGTATAGCTGCAATGCTCATATCTTGAATCTCGGGGTATCCATACATGAATGGGTCAGTGGTAAAGCAAAGCTGAACAGACTGTATCTTATCTTTCAACCTAGGGATTTCTTTCTCTAGCAGTTCAAGAGTATTGGACACAAGAAACGGGCTGCGCCACTCTTCGTATGTCTTGACCTGACCGAATCGCTTTTTAAGCAAAAAGGCATAGCACGGATATTTGCAGCCGTGCGAACAGCCGAGCACATGATTCATCGTATAGTCTCCGTACTCAACACCAGTCTGGTAGAGCATACTCTTTCTTTCTATGTATCCTGCCACCTTCATCATTTCACCCACTTTACTGATACAGTTTGACCATGACCCTCTGCCATAAAGGTTCTGGGTCGTTGAGTCTTTTCAGAAAAAGCCGGATTTCTCTTTGCTGCAAGACACCCCTCTTTTTCTAATGCCTTGAGTACATTTGCAATATCTCCAGACTTGCATATCGCACCGTACTTCACATAGAACATAGCCTCTCCCTCGGTAAGTGGAGTCCATGTGCCGTACTGCGAAAAGTGCTCAATGACTCGTTCCCTTATTGTAGATTCATCTATAGACTGGTTATTGAAATCATCTTGGAAAAGAGACAACTGCCCACCGCTTTGAATATCTTTCAAGAGTTCCCAGCGATTACATATATTATCAGCCATCAAAACACATCCGCTTGGGTGATTTGTCGCATGAATCATTCTGTACTTCGGATGCTGATTCTGATGAATACGAATCGGCATATTCAAAACATATGTATAGCTTTGACTCAACCGCAGGCAGTATTGCTCAGAGAAGTTTTCTTCAGCTTCGTAGCCGTTAATCTTGCCACTCAAGTATTGTTCTATAATTGATTTCCAGTAATCTCCACCAGCAATTTGATTTAATGCTTCTACGGAATTATCTGATGTATCCAGCTTGGTAGTATCATATTCAACAAGATCATCAAAAAAATTATCATCGTCCATTTTGAACTGTTGTCCCATAACTCGACAGCCCTCACGGATAAAACCGAAAGAGTTCATGTTAAGCAGCAATTCAATAGTATTAAATTGTCCATTAGCAAATTCATCAAACTTTGAACAATTCAGAGCCTTGATTCCATACGGGTCAATGTATAAAAATACATTGCAGCCACCTTTATTTTTTAGAAGTTCACCAATCTTATCTTCGTATGCGCCGGATACGATTTTAACTCCCGGATAATCTTTTAAATTCACTCTAAGGTCGTCCGCATAGTTCAAATCTATAAAAGCAGCAGCAATCTGTAAATGTCCACTCATTTTTGATGATATCAGCCCTTGCTGTATAATATCAAGTGCAATGAGAGGTGAACCTTGCTTACCGTCATCAAATTTTCCTTTTCCAGCAAAGCAATCCACATAAACTAACGGCTTACGAGTATGCAAAATTTTAGCAACATACGGCTTCAAGTAACATCCCAATAACTTCAGACCAAGGTTTCTTTTCTACGAAAAAGTCATCGTTCTTCTTTGACACGCTTGCTCACCTTTCTCTGTTGGTTTCCTAAAATGGAAAGTCATCTCTATCAACAACAGCTGGTTCATCACCTGCGTTCGTTGTAACTCCGGTCTTCAGCAACATATTAAAATATATCTTGCGAGAAAAACTTCTTATAAATATCCATAATAATTATACCACAATCCTATGTTTTTTTCAATAGCATTTTAGGATTTTTATGTTGCTGTTTATCTTGTCACTATTGGCAGATAATCGACAGCCTTTTGTAGAGTTTACCTCGCCATCCCAGACACCAAACCGACTGCATCGTTCAGAGTTTATGGTTTCTAACTACCCGCTTGATTTTGTAGTCATAGGGAATTTACTCGCCCAATACACACCTCTATGCCAAGTAGCTCTCAACGATTTACCTCGCCAATACCCCCGCTTGTCACCTGTTTCGTTCATGTTATTTTTTCGGCTTCAATCGATAAGGCTATACTCAATAGCCATATTGTTACGCCCAGCTGCGCTTTGCTTCACAATAAGGCATTGAGTTAGGGGCAAATCCCCTAAAACCCCTTTTCGCTTGACCCCATGGTCAGCGACTTAAACTCCGATACTCCAAAATGGATTTGCGGAGCGTTGGGAAGATAAAATCTTCCGCACCTCTTTTTTAAGTGGTAACACAGGCAAGATAAAAATCCTCACTGTTAAAATTTACCCGTGGCAGAGTAGGGAGATGAATTTCCCGACCACAAACTTTTACCTCTGTTCTTCTGTTGACTAAATCCAACCAAGCAATAGATTTATCTCTATGTGTCCTGCCCATAAAACACGAAATCCTCCCGCTGTTCATCTCGAACGCAGGAGGGTTTAACTATTCTTTTCGGTTTTGAAGTTATCTGTCAATCTGCTCGTTATCTCGCCTATACGCTTCGGCACTCGACTTAACAAGTTCGGTAACTTGATTGAGAAGAAGTTGCCTGTAAGCCGCCGCGAGTATCTCCTTGCGCCTGTCGTTGCCCAAGTCGTTAAACTCGTCCCACACGCTTTCCGTGCCCGAACATCTCTCAAAATAGAGGAACAATGCACCGAGGATACTGCTTGCGGCTTCCTCTCCGTTCTGCGTTTCATAGCTGAAAAAATCATAGTCCTCGGTCAACTCATCGAACAGATGATTGATAATCGACAGCTTTGCGTAGTCCTTTTTCTCCACAATCTCTGACAAATACTCCGCCGCCCTGTCGGACAATCCCGTGAACTCGCACACCGTTTTTTGCCTGCCCTTTTGAGCGGTTGTGTTCGTCCTGCCGATTAAGTAATCAGCGTTCACATTCAGCGTGTCTGCTATTCGGGCAAGTATCTCAATATCGGGCATACGCTTGTCATTCTCATAATAACCTAACGTACTTTTGGATATACCCACCATTGCGGCGAACTGCTCAATCGTGTAGCCGTTCGCTTTACGCAGCTCTTTAAGCCGCTTGCCGAATACCTCAACACAGGTGTTTTTGCTTTCCATAATGTCAAAAAATCCTCCATCAAAATTGTGAAAAGACTATATTCGTGGAAAAGTAATTGAATTACCACAAATGCCTTGACGAGCCAAAGCGGAAGTGTTATAATCAACAATATCACCACAATAATCGCCGTTATCATTACAATACCACTATAATGGCGTTTTGTCAAGTGGGATTTCAAAATAATACTTACAACAGGAGGACAATATTATGATTAAGCACAACAACGATATTCGCACAAAGGCAAGGGAGAACGGTGTTTATCTCTACGAGATTGCCGAGAAGCTGAACGTTTCAGAACCGACATTTAACCGCTGGCTTCGCAAGGAGCTTTCCGAGGACTTGAAACAGAAAGCGCTTGCCGCTATTGAGCAGATTAGAGAGGAACACGAAGCGGAACAGCGTAACGGAGAAAGCCCCTTGCAAAGCTGAAAGAAAAATTTTTCTTTTCAGTTCTGCCGTTATTCAAGCGTTTGCTTTTTGAATGAGCTGTTTCATCAGCTTGCAAACAACAATGACGATTGTGGCAGTGATGAGGGGTTTTAGGGGAGCGTTTCCCTGACGCAGACTGTTTTGCTGACAAAACAGGTAATGCGTTATACCTATTCTGCGGCGGCTTTCAAATGCGTTAGAAACAACCGAACAAACTTTAGAAGAAAGGACGAAAACCACTATGATTAACAAGAGAAATGACAAATGGACGGGAAGAAAATTCAAGGTTACGGTACACTTGCCCGATGTGGTGTCGGAGAGCGTCAGGCAGTCGAAAATTGACCGCTTGTATGACATTCTGAAAGCTGCCAATGCGAAAAACCGCAGTCCCGAAAATACAGGTAATGACGATGAAAATGACAGCAAATAACGAAAAACTGCTTGAAAAAACTCGCTGATTATGATATACTATCTGTGGATTGGCTCGTAATCGGCTTGACTTACAACAGGAGGTTAGATTATGAGCAAAACTACGGCAATATACGTTCGTCGTTCTGTAAGCGATGCGGACAAGGGCAACAACTCGCTCTCGATAGCAGCACAGCGTGAGGAATGTATCAGATTTTTAGGCGAGGGGGCTGATTTCAGAATATATTGTGATGACGGAAAATCGGGCAAGGACATAGAACATCGCCCTGCTTTTCAAGAGATGATGACGGACGCACGAAACGGCGAAATATCACGGATTATCGTGAAGAAATACGACAGATTTTCCCGTAATATGCGTGAATATCTCAACATCACAGACACGCTCGACAAGCTGGGAGTGAGCGTTATTTCCCTTTCAGAGCCGTTCAACACCGAAACAAAAGAGGGGCGAATGATGAGAAATAACCTGCTCAATTTTGCTGAGTTTGAGCGTGAAACAATAGCGGCGAGAGTTGCGGACGCATACAACACAAAGGCTCGTGAAACAGGCTTTTATCAGGGCGGCAAGGTTTATTACGGCTATGTTCCCGAACGGCGCACAATAAACGGCAAAACAGGCTCGGTGCTTGTTCCGGGCGACAGGGCGCACGTTATTACAAAGGCGTTTGAGATTTACAAAGAGCCGACAACCTCTCTGAAAGACGTCTTGTCGTATTTCCGGCAGAACTGCATCGACATCTCGGTTGACAGCAAAAACGGCAGGTCAAACATGGACAGGTCGCATATTTCACGATTGCTTGAAAGTCCGCTTTATGTTCGTGCAGACGCAGAGGTTTATCGCTATTTTTCGTCAATGGGCGTTGAAATGCTTGATGATATTGAGGCTTATGACGGAGTACACGGCTTGTTTTTGCACGGAAAACATCACTCGGGTGCGCCTGTTTATGTCAAAGCAGGCTATCACGAGGGGCTTGTAGACGCACAAACGTGGCTTGCTGTGCAGGATAAAAAGGCGCATAACAAAAGAATACCGAACAACAGCAGCGCACTCCATTCGTGGCTTGTGGGACTGCTGAAATGCTCACATTGTGGGTACTCGATTTCCGTTGCTTATAATTGGAACAAGGCTCATACAAAGCAATGGAGATACTTTTTTGACACGGGCTTTTATAAGGCAGACAGCTGTATTAAGAGGACTGTGAAGCTGCGCCCCGACGAAGTGGAACAGGCGGTATTTGAAGCAATGAACGAGCGTATAAAAACGCTTGAAATAGCCAAGAAAAAGCGTTCAAATCCCGATACGGAGGAGAACAGAATTAACGGCGAACTCGCACGAATTGACGATGAAATCCGCAAGCTTCTGGACAAACTCGCAAACGCAGATACGGTGCTGTTCGACTACATACAGGAACGCATTAACGCTCTGCACAAGCAGAAATCCGAGCTTGAACAGAAATTACACAAACAGCAGAGAAAGCACAAGGAAATCGACACAAAGCCGCTGTCCGAGCCGCTGAAACGCTGGTCGGAATTGTCGGTTCAAGAAAAGCACGAAATAGCTTTAACGATGATTGAGGTTGTGACGATTTCCGATGAAACGGGCATTGATATTAAATTCAGTATTTGAGTGTTGGTAAGGTGTGATTACGGGCGTTCCTGTAGCGAAAATTATGTTTTTCTCGCCGTAATTCTCGTTAAGATACTGCGTTTTCATGAGGATATCCTCGCTCTTTTGAGCGGGAGTAGTCTGGACGCCCGAAACCCTGTTCATCTTCGATACCACAAGACCGTTTTTGTAGTTATGAGCTTCATCAACGACAAGACTGTCAAATCCGAGCTGCTCAAAAGTCAGGGATGTGTCCTTTGCTTTTCCGCTGCCCTCGATGAGTTTCTGCAAGCGTGTTTCAAGCCGCTTTTTCTCACGCTCAAGGTCTTTTATGGAGCTGCGGTTATTTGCTCTTGTACGGTAATCTCCGTTTAGCTCGTCAATGCCGTTCTGCATAGCGTCGATTTCATGCTGAATGAAATTTTTGCGGTACTCCATAGACATAGGGATTTTTTCGAACTGTTCGTAGGACATGATAACTGCGTCATAATCGCCCGTACAGCACCGCCCGATAAATTTCTGCCGGTGGTTTTTGTCAAAATCCTTTTCCGTTGCGGTCAGAATTTTCGCCTGCGGATAGAGCCGCAGCCATTCGTTCGCCATTTGCCCCACAAGGTGCTTTGGAACGACAACGCAAGCCTTGTTTATTAGACCGAGCCGCTTTTTCTCCATAGTCGCCGCCACCATTTCAAAGGATTTACCAGCGCCGACGCAGTGGGCAAGAAGAGTATTGCCACCGAATTTTGCTCTCATAACAGCGTCGAGCTGATGAGGTTTAAGGCTGATTGACGGGGACATTCCCGGAAAGGTCTGATGAGAACCGTCAAACTTTCTGCCGACTATGCAGTTGAACAGATTGTTATACCGCTCAACGTACTTTTCACGGCGGGCAGGGTCATTCCACAGCCAAGTTCTAAAGGCTTCTTTCATCTGCCGAGCCTTTTCCTGCGCTAAGTCTGTTTCTTTTTTGTTGATTTCGTAATGCTCTCTGCCGTCTATATCCGTAATCTTGTCACGGACAACAATATCACGGTTGTTAAGCAGATTTTCAAAAATTGCCTTTGAGGGCATTCGGCTTGTACCGTAAATCTGCGTGGCGGCGGCGGACATATCCCAATTCTTGTTTTCGATTTTGTACTCGCCGGTAACAGTACGGCGCATAGGCTCGTAAAATCTTGACTTTGCGTAATCCTCAAAGAAATGCTGATAGTCCTCAACATCTACCCATGACACACCGATACGCGCGGTAATATCTCCGGCTTCCAGCTTTTTCGGGAGGACTTCCGTCAGAGCCGTTACGTTGCGCTGAAAATCGGGATAGTCCTTTGCGTAAAGCTCGGCGGCGCGCAGCTTTTCACGAACATTGCCGGAGAGATATTCGGAAGTTTCCTCCCAGCCGACAAAAGGGTCGTTCTCGTCAGATTTCAGCGGATTAAGATATATCAGATTGTCCGATTTCAGAACTTCTACAATATCCTGCGGTTCCTGCCCACAGAGCTGCGCCATATACGGTATATCCATTTTGCCCACTGTATCAATGGAAACCTGCATAGCCTCCTGCGGAGTATCCACATGGGTGATTTCGGCAGTATATTTTACCGTGCGCTTGGTAAAGAAATCCGACTTTTCTACGGTCTTGGCTTCTTCGTCGATGATTTCCAGAGCGCAGAGTGAATTGTAATCATCGTCACGGCTGAAAACCTGCGAATTACTGCTGTCGTTTATGTAACCGTTCTTCTTTACAAAGCTGTCGTACTGCGCGTTCAGTCTATCCTGCAAGGATCTCAGTTCCGTATCGGAGCAGTTTCTTTCTTGTGCGGAGAGCATTTCACGGAATGTGGCGCGCAGTTCGTTCAGACCCTTTATTCGCTCGGCTTTCTTTCCAGTTTCCGTTACCTCGGTCATGATGTTGTTTTCACGGAAATACATTTTTCCGTCAACCTCTGCAAAGGTGAAATTGCGGACATCTTCGACAGCAGGGATAATGCCGACCTCCTTTTCAGTTTCCTGCGTCCGCTTTCGGATAGCGTTTGTCAGCTTTAGATTACTTACAGCCTTTTCGAGCTGTTCGGAAAGGTCAGCTCCCTCGATAGGTACGCAGGCTGTTTCGTCTGCATTGCCGTACATGGAAAATTCCATGCCCTGTTTCATTGTACCGAGTATCATTTCGGGGTGGTCGAGGAAGTAATTATTTATCGGAATGCCGTCATGATTTTTGCCGACATAGCACCAGTCGGGAAGTTCCACCGCCATTTTCTCACGCTTTTGCAGGAAGATGATATCCGCTGTTACCTCCGTGCCGGCATTCGCCTTAAAAGCGTTGTTCGGCAGACGGACAGCGCCTACAATGTCGGCACGTTTCGCGAGGTATTCACGGACTTTCGGGTTCTGCTTGTCCAGAGTACCCTTTGTGGTGACGAAAGCTACAATGCCGTTCGGCGCTACCTTATCCAGCGTTTTTGCGAAAAAATAGTCGTGTATCAGGAAATTCTCCTTATTGTACCGCTTGTCGAACACTCCGTAATTTCCGAAAGGAACATTGCCGATAGCGGCGTAAAAATAATTGTCGGAGAATGTAGTTTCCTCATACCCCCTTATCTGAATGTCAGCCGTCTGGTAGAGCTGCTTTGCGATACGTCCGGTTATGCTGTCCAGTTCAACGCCGTGCAGACGGCTTTCCTTGCGCATTTCTTCGGGCATGACGCCGAAAAAGTTACCTACGCCCATAGCAGGCTCCAAAACGTTACCTCCACTGAAACCGAGAGCCGACAGCCCCTTATAAATGCCGTTTATGACGGTAGGCGAGGTGTAGTGCGCGTTCAGCACCGTGCTTTTGGCGGCTGTGTATTCGTCCTCTGTCAGCGTTTCCACAAGTTCCTTATGTTCGCTCGACCAGGAACTGTTATTCTCGTCAAACGCCTGCGAAAGACCGCCCCAGCCGACATACTTTGAAAGAACAGTCTGCTCCTCCGGAGTTGCAAGGCGGTTTTCACTTTCGATTGCTTTCAGAGTTCTGATAGCGGCGATGTTGGCGGCAAATTTGGCTTTCTGACCGCCTTCGCCAAGGTGTTCGTCGGTAATGGTGAAATCGTGCTTTTCAACGGGTGCTTTAACCTGGACGGGACGTGCGGCAGGGGTAGGCTCTTTAACAGGTTTGGGGCTGTTTGCACTGTATTTAGCGAGAATTTTCTTTGCGCTCTCAATCTGTTGTGGGTCGTCTGAATTATCGACAGTCCATTGTGCGCTCCGGATACGGTTGTTTATGTCCCTTTGCGTAATGTACTTTTTCTGGGATATAAGCCTGTCGATACGGGCTGCGACTTCACTCCACTTCATCTTTACAGTAGCTTCACTGCCGCCAAAACCGCCTTTGTTCAGAACAATACCCTTTGCGTCGTGCCATGTATCATATCCGGAGCGACCCGAACCGCCTGTGCCGTATTCATTTTTCAGAAAATCAGCCTTTTCCTTGCTGGAATGAGGTTGACTAAAATAGTTCTCAATGCGGAACTTGCCGCCTTGAACGCCGCTTCCGCTTAATATAAGCAGGTCTTTTTCCTCCTCTGAAATGAACATGACGGGAGAGAATGCAAAATTCTTTTCTGTTCTGAACTCCCGTCGTTCAAGCTGTAAATCTTTCAGATTTTCAAGAATTTCGTGGAGGTTGCGATGAGGAAAACGCAGAACGTCCTTATCGGCTTCGTAGCGTTTTATAAGGTCGGTCATGCCGGCGATGAATTCCGCAACTGGCTTTTCTCCCTTTAGCGCTTCGGAGATCCTTTCGGTGCTTTCTGGGAAACCGCCTATAAAGAACTCGTCCGGAATAAAGAAATCACCCTCAACGTCGCGGCTGAGATACCACAGTTTTTCAGCGAGTTTCCTGCGGGTGTAGGCTTCTGCGTCGTCGATTGTGACCTGATCCGCAAAATTGCCGTCGCCCAGCAGTTTCTCAATACGCTCCGCAGCCTGTTCCCAGATGAGTGTTTTCTGTGCGGGGCTGTTGAGCGCAGTACCTCCCAAGCCGATAGTAATGCCGTTTTCGTCATACCATGCGGTAATTCTCCTGTCGGCTGCTCCGGTTGACTGACCGAAATCTATTCCTCTGGCGTTCGTCCCGAACTCATTGCGCAGAAATTCGGCATTTCTTTCACCGCCCTTGTTGAGCTGATACTGGTTGATTATGCGCTCAAGGCTGCGCGGCTCGTTCGACCCGCACCGGAGAACGCAGTCGAACATATCCTGCGTTATGAGCGGTGAATTCGTGTCGGCAGCTGCAAGCGATGTTTGTTTTCTCGGAGCATAATTTTCCGCAGGCTCGCCAAAAAGGTTGAGCTGAACGCCCTCGGTATTGCCTGTGCCGGTAGTGGAAGTCGGGTTATCAGTACTTGTGCCGGGAACGGTTTCTTTCTGCTTATCAATGGCAACAGGGTCAACGTACTGACGTTCGCCTTCCTTCGGCTTTATAAACACGGAAATATCTTCGCTGTTCCTTGATAAATCAAGATATTCGGTGATACGGTTCAGCGTGTCCGAAAGGCTGATAGGCTCGTCAAACTGCTCCTTTTCGCCATCGTAAACCAACAGAGTGCTGATATCCGGCGCAGCATAGAATAAAACGCTGCTCTTTACCTTATCGACATTATCAAGGCGTTCATGTCCGTTTTCGTCCATGCCGCCTATATACTTTTCAGAGGATACCTCAACCTCGATATGGTCGATCGCTGTAAAGTCGATATCAAGGTCATATTTATCAATTCTGCCCGAAAGCTCTACATCTTCAAAAGGCGTGAACTTCTGCACAGTTTCATCGGGGATTGAAACAAGGTCGCTGAACTCCAGATTACCCAAAGCAGAAATCATATCGTCGGAAAATCTGAAATTCTTCTCCTCGGCTGCCTTATCGCCGTACATCGTCACTATTTTCTTGTTCTCAAGGTCTGCATAAACGCTTATCCCGACCCCAGTATCTTCGTGAGTGGTGTAGGCAAGCGGAACGTGCGACAGGTCGGAAAAGCTTGCGTACTCGCGGAATTCCCGCTGTGAATATTCGTTTATCCGTGCTTTGGCTTCATTCAGAAAATACTCCCTGTCAAGCTGTTCGTGACGGTCGAACTCCTGCTTTGCCGCAGTAATCAGCGCATTTCCGAGGGCTTCCCAGGTGTGGGACACCTCAAAGCCGCCCTTTGTGCGGAACGTCATTCCGGTATCCGTTTTCTCTGATGAAATCTCAACTCTGCTGATACCGTCGGCGGGAGGGGACTCAAAATTGAGATACCGCATATTCGCGTATATTCTTTTTGCAAGCTCGGCGCTTATGTCCTCGCCATTGTGAAAACGGGTGGTCAGATTCTCAAATTCGTCGGCACTCAGACTTGCGCCCATAGTCCAGTTGGTTATGCCGCTGTATACCGGAGCATGGTCGTAATCGAACAGCTTATTGCCCAAATCGTCCAGTTCATCGCTTGCCAACTGTTTTTCAGCCAGAAGAACAATGTTGTCCGTCAGCGTTCTCTGCGTTTTGCGTTCCTCACGAGAAAGGGTAAAATCCGGAACTTCGGTATAACCAAAGCTGTCTACAAAGTGCGTTGTTATTGCGCCGTCTTTCTTTATCGAGATAATATCTCCGACTGAAAGGGAATGTCCGTAGAAATCCTGCGGACGGTCAACGTTGAAACGTCTGTAAATATCATCGAGCGTTTCGTTCTCCTGCAATCTGCCGCGATAAACACGGTCGTAATTCTCACGGTCGATATACATTCCGTGTTTTTTCAGATGTTCGCTGTTGGTAAAGTGGTAGTCACGCAGCTTTTCATCATCTTTGAGCTGATAAATCGCATACCTCGGCTCGGTAAGCGCAAACAGCTTGCTCAGGCAGTCGCTTTCATGGCTTGAAATGTCCTCGCTGTCGGTCATGAATTCTTCCGCAACGCCGTCAAAGCCCTCTGCGCCACGGTCGAGAAGTTCCTGCCCGCAATGCTCGGTCAGGTATTCCAGCGGGTCGGTCTGCTCCATAGCGTCAAAAATATCGTCGAAGGACATATAGGTGCAGACGAACTGCCCGCCTGCGGTGCTGTCAGGATTGTAGTAAATCCAAGTGACATTTTCCATTTCAGAATTGACGTAGAATTTATCCACGTCGTCCGGTATTTCGTCCTGCGGTTTATTCTCGATTTCAGATATCGCCGCCTTTATCTTGCTGAGAATATTTGCGGACGCAATGGACTGCTTTTCATCGATGATTTCACCGATACTGTGATATGAGGCGTACAATTCCACATCGTATGTTGAGGACTCCGTGCGGCTTGCGTAAACGGAAACAGAAACGCTGTGCAGGCTGTCGAGGTACTTTTCATCGTTGTTCCAAATCTCGTTTGCCTGATTGAGCGCTACGTTGAATTCCTCCACGGAATAGGGATAATTGACCTTGAACCCGACTTCCTCCGGCGAGAAATTCCTGTTGTGGCTGCCATTGACGTAAACGCAGGGATACTTTATGTTCTTCTGCTGAATCTCCGAGCGAATATCATTGTACAGACTGCCCGAAACCAAATCTGCAATGGATTTGAGATATTCGGGATTATCCTGCATTTCCGTCCAGATTTCATCATGGGAACTGCGGACGGCTTCGGCGGCACGTTCGGCGAAATAGCTGCGGAACTCGTCAGCGTTGTAGGAAGCCGCAGCCATTTCCAGCTCATCGGAGTAATCAAGCATAAAGTCATGCAGATTACTTGCGTCGGCGACCTTGCGGCTGTCCGCAATGCTCATGCTGCCGTCGTAGGCGTATGGATCATCTTTCTCGGAATCGTAGGGACGGTCTGAAAAAGGGATACCAAGTTCCGCAGCCTTGCTCCTTGCCACCTCAAGACTGGTAAGAGATTCATCAAGGCGGTCGGCGACTTCCGAAATGACCTCTGCTTGGAAATCCTTATCCCGCTGAAATCTGTTGTAAAGAGATGCAAGCTGTTCAGCGGAATATTCCGAGCTTTCACGCCCGGTGATGAGCCGAGTGTAGTAGCTGGTCACGGCGCTTTCTACCTCAACATCGAAGTTCTCTCTGTCGGTGTTCCGGTGCGCGTTACGAACAAGGTCGTCCTCATAAAGCGAGCCTGCTGCAAGCCCGATAAAAACAGAAACAGCGGGGGAAATATCCTCCGCTGATGTGCTGTTTATCCTCTGTGCTGAAGAACTATCTGCTCCATTACCTCGTGTTCCACTATGAAACTCCGTGTTTTCTCCCAGCGCTCTATTTCGGTGAATGTCGTTTTCGGGCGAGGATTCTTCTCTGCGTACTGTTTCCGCAGAAGTTCCCACATCTCCCACGCTTCCTTGTCTATCTGACGGGGAATCAGCTCCCATTTCAGGCGACCCTCCAGCGACGGGATCTCCTCCGGATAATTCTCCGTCATGAATTTCTGCCACGCCTTGCCCCAGCGGTCTATCGGCTCGCTCAGCAGCTTCTGTTCCTCGTCCGTCAGACCCAGCTCCACCTGCTCCAGATACACGAACGTTTCCGGATCCAGCTTGTACGTCCTGCCGTTCTCCGTCTTGATTTCTGGATAGTACATCTTGTCCTCTGCGCACCAAATCTGTCTTACCTCTGCCATTGTCGATACTCCTTTCAGCAATAAGTGAATTTATAGTTTTCTCCATTGATAACAGTGCCGGTCTTGCCGCGATCTGAACGTATTCCGTCAGCTTTTCGGCTTCTGCCTTGCTGTGAATAAGGTCGAATGCGGATAAATCCATAGGATTGTTTTTGTAGTCGAACCTGCCGCCAAGCTCGCACCGAGCCGCTATGAAATACTGCGTTATGGATACGAAAGACTTTTCAAATGCTGCTCTGTCAGTTTCAGAGATATTCAGCGCCTTTATCGCCTTTTCGAGATTGTCAGCTGCAGCAGTTCTGCCGATAGCGTTCACGCAGCCGGACATGGATTTGTATTCCTTGCCCTCTGCCTTTGAAAACGCAGCGATGAACTCCTGTGCTGTCCGCTTGTCGAGCGTCCACTGATAGGGCGGTTTGCCGCCGCTGGTCTGGGATATATCGAAATAGTGTTTCAGTCCGCTGCCGTCCAGAACGGCTATGCTGTTAGTTCCATGCATGACCTGCCGCCCGAATTTCCGCCATGTATCGTAGTCGGCGACCATTGTGGCTTTCGGGTTCGCTGCGAACATCGCTATGGTCTGTGCCGTCGGCATTTTGAAAAACTTTCCCGCAAATTTCAGATATTCCGCAAAGGTATCCCTGTTCTTATAGAGCTGTTCGGTGATGCTTTCGTACCTTTCACGAACTTCATCTATTCGTGCCATATTTCCTCCTTAATTTAAGTTTATCACATTAAAGCATAAAAGTCAATATCTATATACAGAAAACTTGCGGTCAAACGGGGCTGATTTTGATACAGTTTAACCGTTTGACCGCAAATGCGTATTATCTCTTATGCTTCGGAGCAGAATTAGTTTGTTTTTCGGGGTTGAGATTTTTCACAAGCTGGTTCTTAATATCCGTTACCTTCGGCATATCCGCCTTATTCACGGAAATGGTAGTAGTACCCTCGACCTTTGCCTGATACTTTATTCCCGCCTTGTCCAGTTCAGTCATGAGGCTATCGGCAAACTTGTTGTTCTGCCGCGGGAGGTGGGCAATGCTGTCCTTGTCGCCAAGCTCGGCGTATTTTACGCCCTTATATTCGGTCTTGCCGAGGGACTGATAACTTCTGAGAATTGCATTGCTGAGCTTTTCGTGGAAATCCTTTGTGATAGGCAGAGCGTACTGTGCATAGTCGCCGGTCTGCGTCTGATAGGACGGCATTGATACAAACGGCTTGTTTTCGCTGCCCGTCATCACCTTAACGTCCTTTACCACAAAACAGCCGTCTATTGTGACCTGTCCCGCAGCTTTAAGATTGTTATTATCCACGGGTCTTAACTGGACGTTCACGGAAGATCTGGACTGTTCGGCAGCGGGGACTTCGGTTTTAAGCGTTTTTTCGGGAGAACTCATGAGCTGCTCGTAGCTTTTCAGAACAGCATTATTGAGCGCCGTCCTCGCTTCTGCGGTAATGGGAAAGGCTACATCTGCGTAATCTCTGCCCATCTTCTTGCTGGGCATAGCGACAAATGCACCCTTTTCGCCCTCCACGACCTTTACGCCCCGGACTGCCAGCTCGCCGTTGACTACCACGTTTGCGATAGCCTTGACATTGCCGCCGTTCTCGATTTTTGAAATTGACGATACGTCGAAAGAAGTCTTGTGTTCCATTGTTGTTCCTCCTGTCAGGTTGTACTGAGAATGATCCGCCGCCCATGTTTCAAACGGCATGAGAACAGGCTCGCCGAATTTGCCGTCGCTTTTCTGCGGATAATGATTTACCATTTCAAATCCGATTTCCTTGGCCGCCTGACTTATGATGGCAAGCGCCTCCTTGCTTTCGTAAATAGAGCTGCTGCGGGTGAAATCCTCCACAAGGACATTTTTGTTGTCCCGTACATGAAAAATGTCCGCTGCCGCATTTCCTCTTTCAATGCCCATCGTGAGCCTTGCGGACGGCATTTTGTCCCAATTTAACGCCCTTTCAGCGTTGTAGGGCTTTTCGCGCAGCTCATTGAAACGCTTCTGCGCTTCGGCAAATGTGTCGTAATACTCGATAGGTGTGGGACGGTCGTACTCACGGGGCATTGCCCATGTGCGTAAATCTGGTATGATGTACACTTTCCACGGCTTGTTGTTTTCTTCTGACATACTAATTCCTTTCTGCGAATATCCTGCACGGATAAGGATAACCGCCGTTTATGCGTCTGAACGCTCCCAATAGCCGTATCCGCTGGATTTTGCGTTGAGAACGGAGAGAACTCCCTCGACCGTAAGCCCTGTATCTGCGGGAACGGACAGTATCATCGTCTTTGCGGAGGAACGCGTCCTCTTGCCGATAACAGGGTAATTGTTGGCGTTGTCCACAATGCAGTAAAGTATCTTGTGACCGTTCTCGTTTCCGTCAGCGCCGGCGATGCCGCCGTTGTTCGTACCGTTAAGGTATATGTTCGCAGCATAGCAGCTCTTGATGTACGCAGAAACATTATGAGCCGTTGCAGTACCTACAATACCGCCGCTGTTTTCGGCGGTTGACGTGAATGGTCGAACGCCGCAGCCGATTATACTGCCGCCTGCGCAGTGCAGTTTTTCTCCGCTGTTGAACAGCTCCACGCCGTAGGCAGTCCCGGCAATTCCGCCTGCGGAAACAGCCGAGCCGCTGACGGTAATGTTGTTTGCGATACAGCCTGTCACAGTGCAGGCGTTGCCCACTATACCGCCGATACTTTTGCCGCCGCTGACCGCTATTCCGTCCGCCGTGCAATCTGAAATATCGCCGCCGAAACCGCATATTCCTCCGATATTTTCAGCGCCGTCAGCCGTGATTTTGCTGTTCAGGACTTTACAGCCGATTATCCGTGTATTTCCGGTGGAAAAATATTCGTCAGTGTCGGTCGAGGGGTAAGCGTAGGATACGACCTCGTTGCAGATTACTCCGAGATTTTTATTCTTTCCGGCTTTGATATTTGCGCCGTCAACTACAACATTCTGTATAGTCCCTGCGGCAATAGTACCAAATAAACCGCCGCTGCCGGAAACACTCTTGATAGAATAACCATTCCCGTCGTACACAAAATAATCATATGATTTGTTTTCGTAACCGCGGGTGATTTTCTTCGTGCTGATAGGATTTCTGTCCGTATTCCTCGGAAACGCAATATCCGCTGTCTGTACGAAATATCCCTTTGCGCCCTGTTCGGAAAGCCGCAGAAGCTGGTCGTAATAGCTGATGATATACGGATTTTCAGCCGTTCCTTTACCGCCGCCGTATTCGTTAAGAACACGATAGATCTTGGTGCTTTTGCTGAACTTGCTTTCAACGCCGCCGTAATATTCGATCGTGCCGAAATCTCCGTTCTGCTTTTTGGTGGAGTAGCCGTAGGTACAGCCGAAAACGCTGTTATAAATGTCGTTCTTGTCATCTACAACAGGGAGAGTAATTTTCGCATTACCCGTCATATCCAGAGCAGCTTTGTATTCCAAAGGCTCCTTGTTCAGATAGCTTCGGTCAACGGAAATTGTGATATATGTAGCACTCTGCCACTTTGCATAAAGCTCGCAGTCCTCGGAAACATCGAGATCTTCCACACGAACGGGAGAATTTTCAAAGTACCAGCCGGAAACTATCTCGCCGTCCTTTGTCACGCCGAAATCATCGAGCATATCCATCGTTGAGCCGATTTCAGCTTCGATTATCTGAACCTTATCGTCATAGTGCAGAGTGACTTTCGCTGTCGGAGGTTTTTTGCTCCAGACAGCGTACAAGGTGAGGTTTTCCGCAGGCATTGAAAGGCTCTTTAATGCCGATTTTGCGCTATCCGTCTGCGCCCAACCTGTCAGGAACAGCCCGTCACGGTATATCGAAACATCTTTCGGCAGAGGAACGCTGTCGCCGTATCTGACCTCCGCCCATGAGAGCTGACCCGTGCCGCCGTTGGAATTGTAATTTACGGTGAATGTGTCCGGTTCCCAGACGGCGAACATCTTTACATTTTCATACGGCATTTTGTAGTCATAAAGGGGATACGCAATGTCCGTATTATCCGAAAAGCCGAGCAGCTTGTAGCCTTTCCGAGATATGAATTTTGACGCGCTTTCGGCAGATGGAAGAACGACATACTGTCCGGCTTCTGCCGAAATGCTATCAAGAGTACCCTCGCCGCCGTTCGGGTAGAAAGTTATAGTGTAAACTCCGCTTTCGCCCGAATTTGAAGAGGAACTGTAACCGCTGTTGGTGTAGCCAGTTTCGGAAGTTTCCGCAGGCGGCTCGGCTGATGAAGTTTCGATTACGGGGACGTCTGCTTCGCCCTGTTCGGAGGATTCCACGGAGGGAATTTTTGTTTCCGTCGTGGTGGTTTCCTCGGTCTGGGCGTCTGTTTCTGTCGTTTCCGTAGTTGCGGAAGTTTCCGTCGTTTCTGCGGGAGTATCGGTTTTATTACCACCGGACAAATCCGAAACCGCAATAAGAATTACCGCCGCGACAGCGACACCGCCTATGATGAGGTAGGTAGTAAGATTTTTCTTTCCCTTGCTTTTTGCGGATTTGCCCGTTGAAATGGAATAGGTGTTTGCGTCAATTACAGCGAGCTTTCCCTCCGTTTCAAGCTGAGCGAATTTTTCGGAATTCAAGCCGTCTGCGATAGGCTCGTCCGTATGGAACTGCGTGTAGGTGCAATCTACAAGCGCTGTTTTGGTGCGCTTCACGAAAGCCTTGTATTCCGCCGTCTGCGTTATCATCTTTTCCTCAAAGGGAACGCCGTTTTCATCTGCGTTCTGTTCGGGGATAATGAACACGGTTTCGGCTTCATCGTCAAAGCTCGATATGTCAGCTTTGAAAAAGTACATTATTTTCCACCTTTCTTTCCGAAATTAATATTGACAAAATATGCTTTTTGATGTACAATATAAGTACAGAGTAAGTATAATAGTGCTGAAGGAGATGATTTTATGGCAACAACAAGTGTTACTATGCGTGTGGACTGCGAAGATAAGGCAAAGGCTGAACAGATTTTCAATGCGCTGGGACTGAATATGTCAACGGCATTCAATATGTTCATCAAGCAGACTATCCGCTGCGACGGAATTCCGTTTGAGGTCACACTTCACAACAGAGCTGACGATTATTTCTACAGCCCTGCGAATATGGCTCACATCAACCGTTCTATCGCTCAGCTCAATGCAGGAAAGGTTTCCAGGCACGAACTTGTAGAGGTAGAGGACGATGATTAAAGGCAATACCGCATAATTATTGTCGTGCGATTGCGCCGTCAGTTTTGCCAATATTGCGCTTCGCTTATTGGCAAAACTCGATTTTTCGTCAGATTGTACAATGAGGACGACGCAAGGCTGTCGCCTTGCTAGGACGAATTGTGCAAGATGCAAGTTTGGCGCAACACAGAACATATCCTTTGAGCAATCATGTGATTCTTTGCGCCAAACTAGAAAGATGCAAGCAAGCGTGCGGCAAAGGCGTTAGCCGTTAATTGTGCGGTGTTGCCTTATCTCTGGACTGACGAGGCTTGGGCGGATTACCTTTACTGGCAGGGCGAGGACAGAAAAACTCTGAAACGAATTAACCTGCTCATCAAGGATATTGAGCGTGACCCTTTTGACGGAATAGGAAAAGCCGAACCGCTGAAACACAACTTGAGTGGCTACTGGAGCCGCAGAATCGACGATACAAACCGGCTTGCCTACAAGGTCGAGGACGGTCAGCTTTATATTATTTCCTGCCGTTATCACTACGAATAATGAAAATCTCCGCTTCGTCGCAAGCGGAGATTACCTTTTCGTCTTGTCCTCAAAACGCATTGTAAAGCCGATTTTGGCGTTTCCGTTCTTGTCGGTTCTGTCTGCAAAAGAAACGACAGCATTGTAGCTGTTTCCGGTTTTCTCGGATTTAAAACCGCTGACCTTGACTTCTCCGTGCGACAGCAGATTTTTCATCATGGATTCTGTCAGCTTTTTGCCCTTAGATGTGAAGAAATAATCGTCCTCGTAAACACAGAAAATGCAGTCCTTGGGAGCCTTTTCGCAGTAGAATATACCAGTATTGTCCCGAACGAATTTATATACATTGCCGCCGCATTTCGGGCATTTCCCGACCGGATTTTTCTGAGCGGTTCTCGGCTCAGCGACGGGAGTATGCGCCCTGTGCTTTTCGGCTTCAATGATAGCCTTGATTTTCTCCGTAATGCTGCTGATTACTTCATCAGCGCTGGCGGTGCCGTTCTCTATTGCGGCAAGCTGTAATTCCATTGCGGCGGTCATTTCAACGGACTTAATTTCGGGAGGGACAAAATTTATCATCTTTATTCCCATTTCAGTCGCGGAAATAACCTTGTTCTTGCGCTCTGCATAGCCGTCCGCGAGTATCTTTTCGATGATAGCCGCCCTTGTTGCGGGAGTACCTAACCCTCTTTCGGAAACATATCCGGAAAGTTCCTTGTCCTCTATGCGGCGGTCGATATTCTCCATCGCCTTTAAGAGAGAGCTTTCCGTGTAGCGCTTCGGCGGCTTGGTTTCGCCATCTGCAATAAAAATATCTTCCGCATAAAATGTATCGTTTTCGGAACAGTTTATTTCCGGCGGTATCTCGACATTATCGGGGCAAAGCGCTTTCCAGCCGAGGTTGACAGGCTTTTTCTGTTTCAGCTTAAATGTTTCGCCACAAATATCAAAGACGTATTCAATATCCATGTATTCGTACTGCGCCGAAAGAGCTTCCAGCAGCCTGCGGATAACCAGATGTAAAATCTGCTTTTCGTCAGAGGTCAGCTCCATATTTACAGCATTCCCGATATTCTCGGTGGGAATAATCGCATGGTGGTCGGACACCTTTGCGTTGTTGATTATCCTGCCGTCGATATTCAACCCGTTTGACAGAAGAATATTTACCGCCTTTTCCTCGAAAGCACGGAGCATTTCAACGCGTCCGGTGAGGATTTCTGCCATATCGTCCGTCAGATAGCTGCTGTCCGTTCTCGGATAGGTTAGCAGTTTCTTTTCGTAAAGGCTCTGCATAACGGAGAGCGTTCTCGCCGCTGAAAATCCCAGCTCATCGTTTGCGGCTATCTGCAAAGAGGTGAGCGAGAACAGCAGAGGGCGGTTCTCCTTTTTCTTCTGGGAGGTTATGCTCTTTACCGTAACCGGCTGACCCTTGCAAATTTCAAGTATTTTTTTAGCGGCGATTCTTTCGGAAAGGCAGTCTACATCGTTGTCAAACCATTCAGCGCCGTTTGAGAGTTTCACCTTATAAAAAGGGCGCTTCACGAAATTGCTTATCTCGTTTTCGCGCTGAACAAGCATATTCAGTACAGCCGTTCTGACGCGCCCGATAGAGCATTTTGCGCCGAAATAGCTTGTGTAGAGCCGCGTCAGATTTATGCCCCACAGCCAGTCTATCTTGCTGCGGGTAAATCCTGCGGAATAGAGGTTATCGTATTCGCCTGCCGGTTTAAGGTCAGCGAACCCGGCACGGATACTCGCTTCCGTCATGGAGGAGATCCACAGGCGGCGCACCGGTTTTGTACAGCCGATGTAGTCGTATATGTATCTGAAAATGCACTCGCCTTCACGTCCGGCGTCCGTTGCTTCAATAATCTCGTCGATTTTGGAGCTGTTCATCTGCCGTGCAAGCGTTTTCAGGACTGAAACCGCATTCTCTATCGGGACGAACTGAAAATCCGGCATAATAGGCAAGTCGGAGAGCGACCACTTCTTGTATCCCTCGTTATATTCGTCAGGCTGTTTCAGCCGGACAAGGTGTCCTCTCGCCGATGTGACTATGTATCCGTTGCCGCAAAGCGCTCCGTCGGCGGTCTTTTGCGCTGCGCCGAGAACGGCGGCAATATCACGCATTACCGACGGTTTTTCCGCTACTACCAGTTTCATTTTTGTTTTCCTCCTGTTCGATCGTGCTATTTATAGCACCGTTTTCTTTGCTGTTCGCAGCGCTGCTTTCATCATCGAAAATACCCGTGCTGACAGCTTCAATGACCGTTCCAATGCCGATACCCTTGTCTTTCAGCATACTGAAAAGCCGCTGTGCCTCCAGCTCAAAGATGTTCTTTGAGAGCGCGTCAATATCCGCTTTCAGATCAGCGGCGGCAGCTTTCTTCTTTTCGATCACCGCATTAATTTCGTCGAGCTTCTTTTTCTTGACCTCGACCTTTTCGGAATAGGCGGCGATCTTCTCGTCTGTATTCAAGCTACAATCTCCTTTGCTTCCGTTTTTCGCGGATTTTGTGAATGACGTATGCGCCTGTCACGGCGGCGAGCAGCCCTATGTCAACAAGGCTGATGTGGAACTGCGGTCGGTCAGACGGCTCTGAACCCTCTGCCGGTTCAAGCGGAATATCAAAGAAATTTGCCTTTATGATAAAGAACAAAAACGTCAGCAGCACGACTGCAATAATGCAGATGAATATGCGCTGTTTAACGCTTTTGCCCATAAATGAATTGTACAGTTTCTTAATTGATACCACCCTCCCAATAATCAAGCATACTCTGTATTATCGCTTTTGACGCCTGATACCTTGCCTTTTCGTTATCCGTGAAATTATAGATTTGGGGATAATCTTCGTTGTAATAATCCTTGACCGTATAGAGCTTGACGGTCAGTTTGGTGTGATTGATAGGGCAGTACGGGTGTCCTTTGCAGTAATAATGCTTGTGACCGTCATCGTCCGTGTAATAGGCGCAGCGGTCGGATTTGTATTTCGTCTTGCAGTTCTCGCCGGGGCAAGCCACGGGCGAGGTTTCGACTGCTGTCTTATAGACGAACGTATCACCCCAGCGGCAGTAGTTCTGATTGACGGTTTTCATGAACTCCTCGAAATCCTCGCGTTTGAAATCAAAGTCGTATATTTCGCCGTCTGAAACTCCGTCAGCCTGCTGTTTCTCCCTTGTCATAAGCACGAAAAGCAGGGACATATAATCTGCGTAATCGTCCGTGCCAAAATCGTCTATCCACGAATTTATAGTTCTGTCAGCGCCTTTGGCGGGGTAGAACGTGTTGTTGTGGCTCTTGTCGATGTACTGGATTATTTTTCGGGGAGCAGTAGTATCTCCGTCGCAAAATCCCGTCACCGTGTCTTTCAGAGCGTCTTTCGCCTGTTTTTCCATGACGTCCTTTGCCTGTTCGACGAATTCCTTATAGCACTCATAGATTTGTTCCGGAGTCTGATTACTGTTATCATCGACAAGCCATGCACCGCCGCCGGCGACAGAACCGCCTGCGCCGCCTATTATTTCGGCAAAGCACAAACAGATAACCAGCACTATCAGTATCACGCCGATAACGATAAGGCTGTACGGCATTGTGGACGAAATAAACGACGCTATCTTAGATACCGCCCCGGCGATTGCTTTGCCTGCCGCCTGTGTCGCTTTCTGCGCAGCTTTAGCGGCTGTCTTGGCGGTTTGAGCAGCAGCCTTTCCAGCTTTGGCAGCGCCTTTCTTCACGGCTCGCTTGGCGAGAAATTTGGCTTCTGCCGTGATGTTGTGATTTACGCGTTTCCGCAGTTTTCGCCGTAATTCCGCAGATGTAGGTTTGTGGATTTTCTGGTAAACCCTCTTGGTGATTTTAGCGCCGTTCTTGGCTGTTTTCACTCCGGCATTTGCGGCGGTTTTAACTCCGCTGACGCCGTGGTCGTACATCTGGACGCCGAGTTTTGCGGCTTTAACGCCGTTATCGTCGGATTTTTCAGCCTGCGCCACAAAGCCCTTTTTCAGCACCTCCGCAGGTTTTGCTACAATGTTAGCGGCAGTTTTCGCTGCGGAGGAAAGTCTGCGGTACTTTGAAATATTCACCTTTGTCGGAGCAACGCCGCCCATGGCAATGGAGATAAGCTCGGCTTTTTTGCGGAAAATCTTTTTCTGCTGTCTGTTAAAGGATTTGAGCAGTTTCAGACGGGATTTATCAATCTTTTTCCGCTTTATTTTCCGCAGCTTTTTGTTCTGCTGCAGGCTGTAAATTACACGCTCTTTCCGCTTGGTGAGCGTTCCGTTAGCAACCGTGCCGTTTTTCAAGACTTTGTATTTCTTGTTTTTCGGCTGATGAGGTGACAACTTGTACTGCTTCGGCGGTCGGAACGGAGTGGGTGTTATTTTCTCGGAAGAACCGGAAGTTTTAATTTCGGTTTTTGGACTGCCAACTGATGTTGCAGATTTTGAAAGCGGGATTTTGCGGTCAGCAGCTTTGCCGCTGGCGTGTTCCTTGCGTTCGGCAAACTGCCGCCGTTCGGTTGGCACCGATCCACTGTGGTGCGGCATAGGCTCATCTTTTTCAGAACGGCGTACTGTTCTTTCAGTTTTGCCCGAAAGCGCCTTTTCGTTCTTCTTGGAAAGTTCCGTTTTCTGAGATATGCTGTGTTCAATAGAACGGTCGTTCACGGAACGAGCCTTTACGCCGCCTTTTTCGGTAATGACTTTCAAATATATCACCCCTATACTATCTGAGCATTACTCACCGAATTTCGTAGTCATAAGCTTATACAGCTTTGTATCCGTAGGAAAATCGTCCTTGAAAGGCAGGGAGCCGTTCAGTCCGCAGTAAATCAAGCCCGAACCTGCGGGCGCTCCTGTCACGAAATTCATCATGTTTTCGGGGATTTTCAGCAGGTGCGACAGCTTGTCACGGTCGCTCGCCGCCTGATTGAGCATGAGGATAAACTCCGAATTTGAAAGCATGGAGCGCGCCGTATCGGATTTCAACAAATCCTCGACGTTCTGCGTAATTCCGGTCGGAATACCGCCCCATTTTCTTGCGCGCTTGTACAGCTCAAACAGGAAGTTGGCGCTTTCCTCATTGCGGAACAGCAGATATATCTCGTCTATGTAAATGCGGGTACGGATACCGCGCTCACGGTTGCGGACGATTTTGTCCCAAAGGTTTTCAAGAACGACCATCATTCCCAGCGGTTTTAGCTGCTTGCCCAAATCCTTGATGTCGTACACGATAACACGGTTATTGACGTTCACGTTGGACGGGTAGGAGAATGTTTTCATAGAGCCGTTTACATACAGTTCAAGGGACATATACAGCGGCTTTGCTTCCTCCGAGGTCTGCTTTGACAGAATATCGTAATAATCCTTGAGCGTAGGCATTTCCGTTGTTTTGCCGAGCAGGAAATCACGGTAGACTTCATGCAAACAGTTGTCGATGATAGTTTTCTGTTCGGGAGAAATGCCCTGTTTTCCCATGATGGTTTCAAAGAACGACAGGAAAAAGTCGTACTTGGAGCTTACGACATCTTCACCCTTGTTGTATTCCTCGAGCGAGATTTCAAGCGGGTTAAGGTGCGTGTCGCTGCTTTCGGAAATATAGAGGAGTTCGCCGCCGAGCGCTCTGACAAGATTCGTGTATTCGCGTTCCGGGTCAACGATGATGATTTCATCGTCGGTCGCAAGGAACACATTCACCATTTCCCGCTTTGCGCTGAACGACTTGCCGGAGCCGGGGCAGCCGAGAATAAATCCGTTGGCGTTTATAAGACTTGCACGGTTGAAGATAATCAGATTGTTGGTGGTCTGATTCAATCCGTAGTAAACGCCGCCTTTCTGCGACAGCTCCTTTGAATTAAACGGCATGAATACGCAGGCGCTTTCCGTTGTGAGAGTGCGGCGCACCTTTAAGCGGCAGTTTCCGAGGGGCAAGCAGCTTGCCATAGCGTCCTCCTGCTGAAAGTTGGCTCTTGAGGTAGTGCAGACGTGCTTACGGAACACGGCTTCGATTTTATCCGTGTTGTTATCCAGTTCGTCAAAGCTGGTTCCCGTCACCATTACCACCAGATTAAGCAGGAACATCTTCTGATTTTTGCTCTGCAAATCGTTCAGCAGTTCTTCGGCTTCCGCAAGGGACTGTTTCAGGTCGTCCGAAATCACGTCAGAGTAAACGCCGTGCTGCGACGCCTTTTTCTCTTTCTGCATTTTGTTGGAGCGCATTGCCGTGAGCTGCCGCTTTACCACCTTTATAGCTTCGCTCGGCTCAACGGGTGCGATGTTCACCGTCACCACTATCGGCAGCGAGGTTTCGCAGAGGTCTTTCAGCATATCGTCCACAAGCGAGGACGGCAGGTGTTTCAGATAGACCATTCGTGCGAACTTATCGTTGTACATGAAATAGTCTTTCTTGAACTCAAAGTAATCGGGGCAGCACAGCGATTTTTCAGCACCACGCAGGAACTCCGAACTGCTTATCGGACGTATTTCCTGATTAACTCCACGGAAAATATCTGCGATAATGCGGATACGCTCGTTGGCTTTCAGCTTTTCGATGTTGCTGCCGATTTTCTGAAAACAGCTCCGCATATACAGTTCCTTTGCGGCGAGTTTCTGCTGCGCCAGTTCCAGAGTAGCCGCCGTAACTGTCACCGTGAAATACTTCTTTGTGGTAATGCCGTTTTGACCCTGCTGCATTTTATCCAAAAGCATTTCGTTGTACTCGTCACGGTATTCGTCAAAGCCGTCGCCGGCGTGCTTCAGCAGTATTTGACTTGAAAACTCTTTCTGATTGATAACGTTGTTGTGGAGCGTTATCTGGATATCGTCAGAGGTATCAAAGCTGTTGAGCAAATCCCCGTAGGCGAGGAATATTCGCTCCTGCTCGGCTGCGTCCGCAGCGTCGTAGGTCACATCTGAAAAAGCATAAGTGACGGAATAGCGATTCTTCTCTACCTCAAAAATGTACTTCCCGTGAACGTGTTCATAAGGAATCGTGTCCTGCACGGTTCTGGCGACCTTACGGACAGTCTTTTCCTTTGTCTTTTTAGGCTTTTTCTGCTTCGCAAGGCGCACCCTGTCCAAGTCCTTTGCGGAACTTTCGGTCGTGCCGGTCTTTGAAGAAAACATACTCATTTCTTCTTTCTCTCCTTTCGGATTTTATTTGTCTGCTCTGCGATCTGATGAGCTATCTCGTCCTCGCTATTTCATTACGGCAGTCCCAGAAAACAGGAAGTTCCTCATACTTGCGTTTCTGCGGCTCGACCCATTTCTGTCTGTACAGCAAAGCCAGAAATTTCTCAAACGGCATACCGTCGTATCTGAAAAAGCCAAACGCGAACATCGGCACGGCTATCAGGATAACCAGCCAGCCGACAACATCATCTCCGAGGAAATCCTTTCCGAAGATGTACAGCGGAACGCAGACGGCGAGAGCAGTCACAGCGCATATGCACTGCCTTATCGTCAGCCCGAACAGAAATTTCTCCTTGTATTCGGTGATTTCTTTCGGTATCTTTATTTCTATCAAGTTATCTTCCTCCTCACGATGAGCCGACTATCTGCTTTGCCCATGCGCCGGAACTCATTACTCCGATACCAAGCGTCAGCGTTGTTATCAGTCCCATTATTCCGTCAAGGGCAAGGTTATAGCTGCCTATGCGACCGGCTATGAGCGCATTATTCACGGCGGCGTAGGCGATGAACATTATCGCAAGAACTATCGATTGCAGCGTTACTGCGGCGTAGGATTTCAGAAATCCCTTGCCAATATCTGATAAACCGTCGCAGGCGAACGTTGACAGCGGAACGGGCGCAATCATCGTGTAGACCGTCAGCTCAAACAGTCGGGCGATTACCACAACATTGGCTATAATCATAATGATTTTCATGATAAGTCCCTGTATGGAAATCTGCATATTGAGAATCAACGGCTGGAAGTTGAGAAATCCTGCGTCCGTATTGTTGATGATTTGCGACGCCTGCGAAGAAGATACGAAATACTGGACTGCGACCTGCCAGTCGCTTGTGTCGATGAAAGAATACTGCGTTATGGTGCCGCTGATTTCATTCACAAAGCTGTTAAAGCCGTTGTAAATCACAGTCGTAAAGAACTCGGAATTATCCACGCAGACCTTTGCGACCACCATTTTCAGAAACAGCATCATGACGTTTTCCCACGTTACCCACTGAAAATGCAGCGTTTTCGTGAAGAAATCTATAAGGAAGAACATCACGCAAAGCGTTATCGACGTTCCTTTGATTGCGGATACCAAGTTAGGAACAGAGCTTGTAGCAGTCTGCAACTGGCTGTCGTTTGTCAGCAGTTCGATGAGCATTGAGAACAGGCTGTTAAGTTCTCGCACAATCGCTTTGATATTATCAAGGCATTGTCCATATCCCCACATAATAAATCCACCTCATTTCTGCATACGGAAATACAGCGGCAAACAAACTGCCTGCCGCTGTTCCGTCTGTTGTTTCGCTTATCAGCCCGTGATACCGAACAGGTCAAGCGAAAGGGTAAGCGCAAACACCACGAAGCCCGAAGCCAGCGTCATCAGACCACGGGTCTTTGCTTCTGCGTCGTCGTTCTTGATTGCAAGAGCAAACATAATGCCGCCGACGAACGCAACTACCAGACCGATACGACCGATCCACGTTGCGAAGAAGCCGATAACGCTGTTGAAAGCCGCCTCGCCGTCAGCAACGCCCTCGCCGCCACCGCCCTCGGCGAAAGCGGAAACGGAGGAAGCCATATCCATCGTCACCATAGTGGTGAGGGAGAGCATAGCCTTCTTGCGCTTTGCGTTCAGCGCAGAGATGAAGTGCTTGATGGGGTTGGTGCGCTTTGCTGCACCCTGTGCAGCGGTGGTGATTGTTGTGTTTTCCATAAGAAAACCCTCCTAAAAAATAATAGGCAACACTGCATAATTATTATCGTGCGATTGCGTAGCAGATTTTTCGTCAGATTGTAAAAATTGAGCGCAGGCAGGCTGCCGCCTGTCAAGCGAAATTTGTGCAATATGGCGGAAAAGATGCAAGCAAGCGTGCGATAAAGGCTTTAGCCGTTAATTGTGCGGTGTTGCCAGATAATATGTACAACCGCTAATGCGGCAGTAACCGAATTAAAATGTGCTGTCCACTATTTCATTGAAATCCGCTTCGCCGATAACCTTTGGTGTGGATAAATCCATAGGCATAAGGTTTTCGGGAATGGCTTCATCGGAGAAATCCAGCTCCTCGTTTTCGTTGAACATTTCTTCGCCGGCGGTCTGTTCCTCATGCTGTTTCAGAGCAGCGGCGATTTCCTTTGTGTCGAATTCTTCGTCAAGGTTTGTCATGTTATCCTCCTCGTCGGGAACGTCTATATCTGAAATGTCCTTTTCATCATCGGCAGGCTGTAGAACGGGTTTCGGCTCCACGGTTTCCGAATAAATTTCGGTCATATCCGGAGCTTTTTCGGTGTGTAAATCGTCGATGAGATAGGCATAGTTCTTGTTGCTGTCCTCCAGGTACTTGTAATTCTGGTGCTTTTCGATATCGAATTTGTGACAGAAAAAAGGGTAGAGCGCCCGAACGATCAGTACGCACTCGTTCGGTTTCATGACCTTGAGTTCGTCCGTCGTCATAAGTTCTCTACCCAAAATGCTGTTATTCTCCGAGGTTGACGGGGATTTGTGGCTTCGCGTGCGGTTCTGGGATACCACGTCAATGGTTTCCTTGCCTAGAGATTTCGATATTGCTTCAAGAGTGCTTGCTTCCTGCCCGCCGAGGAACAGCAGGCTGTCGCAGTTACCCGTGAGTATCTCCCAGGACTTGTCGTACATCTTTTTGAGCTGCGCCAGGTTCTGAATGATGATGTTTGCGGATATTTCCATGCTTCGCATTGTTGCAAGCAGTTTATCAAAATCCGGAATGGTGCCGACATTCGCAAACTCGTCGAGCAGACACCGCACATGGACGGGGAGCCTGCCGCCGTGCTTGAAATTCGCCGTATCGTAAAGCGTATCAAAAAGCTGCGTGTACATCATCGCCGCGAGGAAGTTGAACGTAGCGTCCGAGGACGGTATAATAATAAAGAGGGCGGTCTTTCGGTCGCCCAATGTATCGAGGTGTATGTTGTCCGTGTGCGTCAGGTCTGCGACTTCCGGGAGATTGAACGCCGCAAATCTGACCGCCGCAGAAATAAGTATCGACTTTGCGGTTTCGGCGGGAGCTTTCTTAAAGTCCGCATAGAACGAAACCGCCATGCTGTGCGGATTTTCGTTTCTCAGCTCGTCCATCATCTCGTCAAGCGGCGAACGGTGATTTTCGTCCTGCTCGGAGATTTCCGCTAACCTCATCATCTTCATTACCGTGCTGAAATTACGGTCGAGGGAATTGCCGTTTTCGTCCGTCTTTTTTTCGAGAAGATAGAAAGCAATCGCAAGCGTGAGCGCCTTGGTGCTGTCGTCCCAGAACTGGTCGCCGCCGGACGCGCCTTCCTGCTTTGTGTTCTTCATCAGACAATTCACCATTTTCATGACGTAGGTCTTGTTTATGTTTCCGTCCTTGTCGTAGATGTAATTGAACGGATTGTAATTGTTGCTGTGCGACATATCTATCAAGTTAAATACACGGATTTCATAGCCGGCTTTTTTCAGCAATCGTCCGCAGGAACGCAGCAATTCGCCTTTCGGGTCGGTAACGACATAACTTGTGTTTAACTGCATTATGTTCGGTTTGACATAAAATCTCGACTTACCGGAACCGGAGCCGCCGATTACCAAAACATTGAGATTTTCCCGGTGCTGGCGTGTGTTCAGCGACATTCGGACTTCTTGCGTGAGCAAGATATTGTTGTCTGTTTCAAACGGGGATTTCGGTGATTTCTTAACCTTTTTCTTTTCGGGCTTTGTCGCCGTCCGCAAGCTTTGTTGCGCGGCGTCCTTGCCGCGCTTTGGCTTGCTCCCTGCCGACATCCTGTCGGCAAGAAATTTTTCTTCCTTTTCGTTCGCCCAGCGAGCCGAGCCGTGTTCTACTCCCTTTCGGTGCAGGCGCTTTCGGGAGGTGTATTTCATAAGCGCATATATGCCGAGGGCGAAACCCACCATGAGCGTTATCTTGAAACTGTACGATGAAAAGTCCGTGAAATGCGCTCCTACCGTATCGGTAGAGGTAAGCACGGTTTCAAACTGCGTCATAAGCACATTGAAATCCAGCACGCCCTCATCGTCCACGGACAAGTCCATAGCCGCGCCAAGACCCGCCGAAACATACAGAACTGCAAAGACGATAATTGCATACAGCAAAATCGTCAGCATATCAGGTTTCTTCTTTTTCAATGTTTCAACCCCTTGCTTTCGTTAAGTTTGAGTTTTGGAGCAGTCGGCGCGGCTGGCTGCTTTTTCAGCAAATTATGAATTTTGTTCTGGAGCAGGCTCTGCCTTTTCGCCTTGTCGATTATGTGAACAGCGTTTTCTTTAGGGATATTGAAATCTCTGGATATCTTATCCGAAACATTTATCGTGCTGAAATTGTAGGTCTTAGATTTGCCGCCGAGCGTTAGTGTAAAGCCGTTCTGCGAGGTTCGCTCAATGACTATGCTCTGCGAAACTCCGTCCTTGCCGACCGTGCGTTCCTCGATTTTGGATTTGACCTGCCTGTGGATTTTCTGGGACTTTGCAACAGCCTTTTCAGCCTGATACTCCGTCATTCCGAGCTGGTTGGTGCAGATGTTCTTCATCTCTGTTTCGGTCATTTTCTCCGGAGTGAGGGCGGCAGTCTTATCTCCGTTTGAAATGAAAATATGCGTCAACGAGCGTTCGCTTTGTATGTGCGGCGTCCTTGCCGCACTTTGGGCGAACGCCTCACGACGTCCTGTCGTGCCGCCGTCCTTGAAATTGACGGAATTAAAACGCATATCCCGTAGGGTAAGGTCGTCGCTGGGGTAGCGGATATTCGTTTTCAGGGAATTGAGATTATCGTACTGCTCCGTATGAGCGAGGAACTTATCCTTGTCCAGCTTGAGGTCGCGGCAGATTTTATTCGCCGCCAAATCTGCCTTTGCTTCAGAATAGCCGAACTGCTCCCGCAGCACTTCCATCGTCTGCGCCTTATTAATGGGCGAATATTCAAAGGACTTCCCGAGCTTATCATCGGCGATAACGATACCTTTATCATCTGACCGAATATCCAGATCGTCTGAAATCTCGCTGTGGACGCGCTTGTAATCTTCCTTGGCAATGGCGACCTGTTCAGCGTTTTCTGCGGGATAGACGCATTTTACCTTTCCGTCCGCGGATTTCATGAACTGGCAGCTCAAACCCTGTTCCTCAAAAGCGGCTTTCATAGCGGTCACGTTGTTGGCGCTGATGTTAAAGCACTTTACGCTCTGCGGAGCTTCTTTCAAGCGTTCCTGCATTATCTCCTGCGTTATCTGATCGACTATGCCCTTGTCACGGTCGAGGAATTCGATAGTCTGCTTATCTCCCTTACCCACGACCGCAACAGGGATTTTGTATTCCCTTGCTTTTGCGGCAAAGGCTTTCGCGTCAGCGGAAAGAATGTTGCTCGTTGTGGATATGCCGCATTCCGCCTTGTTGGCTTCATACAGCAGTTCGCCGTTCGTGACGGTACCTTTCGCAAATTTCTCGGCAATGCTGCCGCCGATTTGATTAATGCTGTCAACGGAATTGCGGTACAGTTCTTTCAGCATTTTTTCAAAAAGGGGAGCGAGGAGCTTGATAAGCTCAGCTCCCACCTCTATGATTTTTTGCCCCAATTGCAATGCAGCGGAGACGACTTCGTCTGCCATGATCAATACCTCCTGTTCTGATTTTGTGCTATAAATAGCACATTTTTAGCGTTTGGGCGGCGTGGGCTTTTTGATAGAAAGCTTTTTACCGCTGAGATTTTTTCCTGCCCGCAGTTCATCACGCTTTTTTACATATTCCCGTGAAAGCTCGGGATTTTTGCGGAAAACATCGTTCACCTCGTCAATTTTGGCGCGGAGAATGCGACATTTATTCTCGCTTTCCTTAAGGCGTTCCGACAGGGTAGGCTTGAACGCCCTGACCATATCTTCGCAGGAACCGCTGTATTCCAACAGTTTCGGGCGGCTCCCGAACGGAACGTCGTTGCTCCATTTTGAAAAGCCGTCTATAAGCGAGGTGGCATTCTTTGCCTGCTCGTATGTATTATTAATGCCGCTGCCGTATTTCGTCACCAGTTCCGGCTTGATATATCTTCCTGTTTCAAGGAAACGGTTCAGCAGCCGTCCGAGCGCCTTATTACGGTCAAGTTCGTTATAATGGACATATACCGAATACCCTTGCTTTTTAGCAGTGGAAATAATACTCAGAAGTTCAGAACTATCGCCGCCGACACGGGGATATGTGATGTTCTCTCCCGCTTTCATGGCTGCCGATAACTGCCTGTCTGAAATTAACTGGCTTTCTTTATGGACAACGCCTGCACCCCAGCCGTTGTTGAACTCCGGAAGTAGCTTCTTGGCTTCATCGCTGTCGATAACTCTTGACTTGTACAGTTCGGAAATAGGCTCCACAAGCGCCGAGGATTTTCCGGACGCAGGCAGCCCAATAACAATATCCAGTCTTTTTTCACGGCGTATCTCGCCGGAAAAAGAAACAGCGCCGTCACTTTTCGTAACGGCGCTGCCCATATTCTGTAATCTGTTATAAACACCGAGCTGTATACCGGTGCGGTTTCTCAACTCTATTGTCGGCTTGCTGGAACTTATACAGGAATTTGCTTCCTTGATTTCCTTCAGTGGGTAAATTTCGCTTTCGGGAACGGTTTCATTTGCGGCAAGCCGTTTCAGAACGTTTTGCATTTCCTCTGAAACAGGCTCTCCCGTAAGCTTATTTATCATAAAATCACCCCTAAACGCAAAAAAGCGGAGAACTGTTACATTCTCCGCTTATAAGCATATATTCAATTGTAATTAAGCAATATCTCTAATATCGCTCTCCGTAAGAACGCCGTCTGCAATCATCATCTTTTCCTGTTCTGCAAAAGGCGTGTCCCACACAATGTTCCGATGAGCATATGCCCACTTCAGAACATCTACGAATTTCGGATTGAAGTCTTTGTGATACGCTCTGTTTTCAAGCTCGACCATGAACCTGATCGACCAAGCCGAGGTGAACTCGCCCCAATCTACTTCCTCAATGCCTATTGCGCTGAAACCTGTTGTCGGTAAAGCCATATTATGCTCCTTTCGCACAAGTCTGGTTGCTTACTTATATTATACATCTTTTGCATTCCGTTGTCAACGTGCTATAAATAGCACATTTTCAAAATCACAGCCTGTCCGCAAGTTCGCGCAGCACCTTGAAATCCTCGCCCTTTGCCAAAATAAGAAGATCCTCGATGTATTTTGAAAGCGTTTCGGCTTCCTCATGGGAGAGAACGACAGGCGGTTCGGAAGATGCAGTTTCTTCTTCATCGTCAGTTTCAGGAACAACATCAAAGGAAGTATTTTCCTGCCGCTGAATGTTCTTGACTTCCTTATGGGTAATCTGCGGCTTTTCGGAGATTATTTTCTGCTGCTTTTCGGGAGCGAGCTTTGCGACCTCGTTGGCTGTCGAAATCGACATATCTCCGGATTTTACCGCCTGCTCCACATCTGGGATAGCGTTGTGCTTGATGTTATCCAGCTTCCCGACCTGCGCCGGGGATACGTTAAGGGCGTCTGCGATTCTGTCCCTTATTCTGCCCTTGACGGGCTTTCCGGCTGCTTCAAGCTCCTTGAAAATCCGCATCAGTTCCTCGTACTCGCGCATGGTGTCGGCGTCCGAATACTTGCGCTGAGTTGCGTTCAGCATTATGAGGTCAAGTTCGGTTTCGGTATTCGGCTTTGCGCCCTTGATGAAACAGGGGACTTTACCGCTTCTCCTGCGCCCGTCAGCGATAAGGGACTTGATAGCAGCAAGCCGTCTGTGTCCGCTGATAAGCTCATACTTGCCGTTGTGTTCGGAAACCACCAGAGCCGTCATTAAGCCCTGCCGCTCTATATCGTCCGCCAGAGCCTCTATTTCGGAATTTTCATAGAAATTGTTCCGGTTCGGCTCAATATTTTCAATGTCTATCATTTTAAGACTGTCTATGTAGCTGTCGGCATTGACGGTCTGAATATCCGCTGCTATTGCGCTGTCAAGCTGTAATTTTCTGCCCATTATTCATCACCAAGCCTTTCAATGATTTCTGCCGCCAAATCTTCATAAGCCTGCGCCGCAGCCGTCCACTTCATATATTCCTTTGCAGTCAGCTTGTAACTGAACGAGTTTTTGATAACACGGCTGAAAGGAATGGTGGTGTTCAGCACCTTGTTTCCGAGTGTGCATTTGAGATATTCCAGCAGTTCTATATCGGCAGGATTTTCCTTGTCAAACTTGTTCACGATACAGCCGCCGAATCTGGCATTGCAGTTTGCAAGCGCTCCTGTTACAGCGGGAATGCCCTGAATTGCGAATGTTCCAAGCTCGATGGGAACGAATACGCTGTCGGAGAGCGTGATTACCTTTTCTGTCAGCTTTGTCAGAGCCGGCGGCAGGTCAAGGACTGCGTATTCATAGCCGCTGTCGAAAGTCAGAACCTTTCGCACGTTTGCGGTCTGAATGTCATCGGGAAGCTGTTCAAACTGCGCCGCCACAAAGTTGAGCGCAGCAGTTGCTGTAAGTATGTCGATGTTCGGGTAGCGTGTGGAGCTTCTCGCCACGGTAGGCAGGCAGTTTCGCTTTATCAGGGCTGTTTCAAGACCTGCCTTCGGCTCGGCGAAGAAGCGTGAGCTGTTAGCCTGTCCGTCAAAGTCGATTACAAGCACTTTGCCACGCTCGGCAAGCTCATTTGCGAGGTTGATAGCCGTTGTTGTCTTTCCGACACCGCCCTTGTGATTGTAGATTGCGATTTTGTTCATAAAATGTCCTTTCCGTGCTGTTGCCAGCACCCTCATTTACTGCCGTACATATCGTGATTGACCATTGCCGAATAAAAGCTGTCGATCGTCAGCGGGGCGTTATACAGAGCCGTTATGAGATACGCCCTGATGTTGCGTACATCACTTGTGTTCTTGTCGAGCGCCGTAATCACATACTCAATATGGGTGCTGTCCAGTTTGAGAAACTGTGATTTCACAACGCTCTGCGGGAAGTCCTCGCCGTTCACCCGGATATACTTTTTGGTGGAGCATACCACGTCGAGCATTATCCCGACGATTTCGTTTATCCTGCCTTTCTGTGACGGGCTGCTTTCGAGAAGATAATCATAACCGATGTTCTCCCGGATAATATTCGTGTAGTCCGTCCGTTCATCGGAAGAAACCGTATTCGGAATTGAAGAATCAATCCTATCCATCAAATCAGCGCCGTCCTTTGGATTGATTGATAGAGGATTATTTTCTTTTGATTTATTATCTTTAGATTTATATAATGAGGGGAGGACGGATTTTTCAGAGCTTGCTCCGAAGTTTCTCGGGAGCAGGGACGGAAGTTCCTCGTCCGGCTGCTCCGCAGTTTCTTCGGAGCAAGCTCCAAAGTCGTTAATGGTGGTGCTTTTCTCCTGCTCCGTAGTTTCTGCGGAGCAAGGCGGTTGTGCGTCAATCCTGTTCTTACGTTTCTTTTCGTAGGACTGCACAGCAGCCGGTTTTATGGACAACTGCTTTTTCTCTCCCTGTGAAATGAGGTTTGAGATAAGTTCAATATCCTCGATGATACGAAAACAGCGCTTGGCGGGAAGTCCACGGTTCTTGCTTTCGATAAGCCCGGCGTCCACCAGATTCTTTATGCAGCGTTTCTGCTGATACTCAGAAAGGGCGGTGCTTGCTTCGAGGTCGGGAACGGTCGAGTAGAACCAGCCGCTGTCGTCAAGCATACCGTTGCGTTCGTAGTAGCTGCATTTCGATATGAGGGCGGCGTAAACCACCGCTTCTGACAGTCCTATTGCATGAGCCAGCAGGCGGTTGACAGTCAGCGTATTGCTCGGATTTAGCATCTGGAATATTGCGTTCATAATAATCATCGCCTTTCTGAAAGATAGGAATTTCTGCGGATTTATTTCTTCTGAGCTGCTTTCCACTTTTCAACCCTATCCTTGCAGCGTAAATCCTCCGTTGCTTTCGCTTCCTTATCTTTGAAGAACGGGCAGCCGCCCTTAAAGCTGCTGCTCACCAAAGCCGAGCATTTTCCGTCCCAATATGCAAAGCACTTACTGGAGTTGCAGCGGGGCGACTTGGTGTTATAGAGAATATTCAACATAATAGTCTCCTTTTTAGATTGTTTTGGTATATTGTGGAGCAAACAAATTCGGCTATTATGCCAAAGATTTTGTCTGCGTTTTGTGCGTGGTGATGAAATCTTTGTTATTTATTAATAAACGCTTATGCTATAAATTGAGCAACAGGCAGATTTATCAGCAAAAAGGGAGAGCTTGAAAAAACTCTCCCTTTTATGCCATTCGATTTCTGGTTTGCCGAATGTCTATACTATATTTATATATAGGGCAACACCGCACAAAGTCCACAAATTAGAAATTAAGCACGATTAGTAAACAAAC
>OGGZ01000497.1_pt1 | contig 42978 bp, 34 predicted proteins | sample 1571371 | NCBI WGS metagenome assembly OGGZ01 (sample SAMEA2582025, study PRJEB24529) | metagenome | biome: Human gut stool | place: China | collected 2011
CAAGTATAGAAGGTCCGTGCGGCGGTTAGAATACGTGTTGTTATGGTGTGCTTACATTAGTGTTCCAATTAAGGCTATTAATAAATGAGTAATATATTTTTTAATTGTTTTCTTTTTAGATAATCTTTCAACGATTAAATAGCAACACATCATTACAACAAGGCTACACATAATCGTGCAACCGAAACCAGAATAGCCTTGCAATCCAAATCGAGTATAGTATGCTTGACTATACAATTCTTGCATTCTCGTAAGCTGTGAATTGTCCAAGCTAAGAATTCCTTGATAAAAATAATGAAGTCTTGGAATTAACAAGGCTACAGAAAAAAGCACGTATGTATTTACCGCATACATTAATAAATCAATATACTCGCGTAAATTTTTAACCAACACGCATGATCCTGTAACTATGACTATTCTTCCTAGGTAATATTCATAAAGTTGTAGGTAACTAAAATCTTTAGTATTTTTTACAATAGGGACAAAGCAAGCCAATAAAACTAAAATTGTAAATATAAATAAATAGAAAAATGCATCTCTAAAATAAACTTTCTCAATTCGTCTTTTAGATAATATATATATATATATTCCGAACAATAAAATAGAAATTCCATAATATATAATATTCTGAACTCTTTCGATTCCTTTAATTCTAAATGGAAAGAGTATATACATCATCCATAGAGTTTTAATCCATTGCAAATTCCTTTTACTTGAAGAAACAATCATCTTAATTAACTCCATTAACTAACTGTTATCTAGAATATTTCTTTATTCCCGCTAGTCCCCACTTTGCGGTATTCAATACACTATGCAATCTTCCAAATTTCAAATAATTCCTATAAAACTTATAATGTTTAGATATTAGTTTCTTCTTATTTCCAGTTAAAGAATTTTTTCTAACCCTATATTTGGCTAATATCTTTTGATTACCATAAGCAGTACCAGATAATTTAATAACATCTATCCAATATGCATAATCATCTAATAAACTTTTTAACTCCGTATGTAAAAATACCTTGCCATACTTAGAACAATCATACAAACCTGTTAAACAGCCAATGTAATCAATTGCTTCCATGTCTTTTAGTGTAATAACTGGTTTTGCAATTACTGGCGACAAAGTCTCATCAGAATTTTCATCAATTCTCCTATAAGATGAGCATACACAAAAGGCTTTCTTTTCACTCATAAATCCTATTTGATCATTTAAAAATTCTGGTAACCAAATATCATCAGAATCCAATAATGCAATATATTGACCTTGTGCATGACGAATTCCATTATTTCTAGCCGTTGCCGATCCAGCATTTTTTTGCTTAATTAATTTAATCCGCGAATCTTTTTCTACATATTGATTAACTATTTTTTCCGAGTTATCAGTAGAACCATCATCTATAATTAACATTTCCCAATTCGGGTATGTCTGAGACTCAACGGAATCAATTGTTTCTTTAATAAACCGTTCGCCATTATAGCAAGGAGTAATAATTGATACTAATCCTTTAACATAATTTTCTTTGTTCACTTCTTTTTCCCTTCATGTATTCCTCGACTGCAAATAACATCAAAGAACGTTTTGTAACAAATCCTGGCATCCTCGGCCAGCGTTAGATTTGCCGCATATTCACCATCATAAGCAGCCTTCTGTTCATCAGTCACTAAGTCGCGGCCACGGACCTGCGCTAAGCCAGTAATCCCCGGTAGAACTGCCTCAGCTCCGTTTGCATGCCGTAATGACAAGACTTTCTTTTCTTTCAGAATCAATGGTCTTGGACCGATAATGCTCATTTCACCTTTGAAAACGTTGATTAATTGTGGTAATTCATCCAGGCTTGATTTACGCAGCCATTTACCAACTTTAGTTATGTATTTTTCTGGATTTTCAAAGCTCGCAGTTGCTAGCTGCGGAGCGTTTATGTACATTGTTCGAAATTTATAGATTTTAAATGGTTGGCCGTTTTTTCCCATTCTTTCTTGACGGAAGAAAACCGGACCGCTTGAGTCTAATTTAATCCATCCCGCTAATATCAAAAAGAGTGGCCACAAAATTACTAGTAATAGAAAACTGATAATAAGGTCTATCCCCCGTTTGATGTACCTAGGATAAAATTGCGACTTCCTGGCTTTGGCTATTTCATTGTCAGTAACCTTCATCATACTAATCCTCCTCCCTTAATCATCCTCTTTAGTCGAAAAGAGGGGCGAGGTTACCCCCCCCCGCCTAATTTTCTTAACTAAAAGAACCAAAAATGTTTCTTTTTAGGCAGTGGCTGCCAATCTAAATTAACCTGATCCCCATTAATAATATCGCGCGCGTTTTGTTCATATGTATCAGCCAGCTCAGCGCCAAATTCACTACGCAGTTTCTGCAGTGCCTCGCTGAGCTCGTATTCGCGATGACTCAAGGCATGCGCGTCAGAGGCAAAGATTGCTCCCTGCCCGGCCTTGATCATTTTAGTAGTAACCTTTTCAATTTTTTTGCCGAATCGGCCCAGGTAGCTGCTGGACGTCAATTGAGTCAGACATCCCTGCTCTAAAAACGGCTGCAGTCTTTCCGGATGTTCCAACAGCTCGGCATTCCGTTCTGGATGGACAATAATCGGCACGATGCCTTGCTGCCGCAGCTTAAAGACCATTTCCTTAGCGTACTGCGGCACTCCTTGGCTGGGAAACTCCAGCAGCATGTAGCGGCCGCCCTCATCCGCGAACAAAATATCATCTTTTTGCAAGGCTTCCAGCAGCTCGCCATTGATCCGGACTTCCTGACCTGGAAAAACCGTTAATGGAATCTCGTTTTCATTCAGAGCTTTCTGAAAGTCCGCCGTCAGCTGCAATACATCGGCTTTATGATTGATATAGTGCCCATTCATATGATGCGGCGTCAATAAAGCGTGCGTTACGCCATCATTAACCGCGTCTTGGGCCAGTTTTAAAGAAGTCGCGAGGTCAGGTGAACCATCATCCACGCCTGGCAACAAGTGACAATGCAGATCGATCAAAACCATCTTGATTCCCCCTTCCTACTGTATGCGGCGAGCCTAGTCTTCTGATTCTTTTTCGTAGCCGTAGCCATATCCATAGCCGTAGCCATAACCGTAACCCGCGTCGTCTTCTGGTACAACGTCATTCATGACATAGCCTAGCAGATGCGCGTGACTCATCTGCAACAGTTCAACGGCCCGGCGTACGCCAGCTTTTTGCGTCACACCCTGCCGTACGACCAGCACCATGCCATCCACGCTGCCTGCAATCGTTTGCGTATCGGTAACTTCCAGCATTGGCGGTACGTCTAATACGACCAGATCGTATTGAGACTTTACGGCTTCCAAAAGCACCTTCATTCGCTGTGAACTCAGCAGCTCGGCTGGGTTAGGCGGTACCGCTCCGCTTGGCAGCAGGTCTAATCCTTCAATGCCGCTTTCTTGGATCACATCATTTAAGTTGACTTCTGCCTGGTCACTGCTCAGAACCGTTGACAGTCCTTCTTGACCAACCAGATCAAAAGTCGAGTACAGCGTTGGGCGGCGCATGTCGGCGTCAATCAGCAGCACGCTCTTACCTTCTTGCGCCCAGACAACAGCCAGGTTGGCTGCAACGGTACTTTTCCCTTCACTGATGTTGGCAGAGGTAAAAGCAATCGTCTTTAAGCGTCGGTCCACGGCCATGAAGTGAATGTTGGTACGCACGGTCCGAAACTGTTCCGCGGCTACGCTCTTAGGCTTGGCCACCGTGATCAGCTTAGCGCCGTTTTTCATCGTATTGTTGTCAACTCGTGACTTGCGTTTGAAGATTCCCATCATAATCCTCCTTTAGACCCGGCGCGTCTGCGTATTTTGCGAACGTCGCTTGATTGAGAAACCGTCATCCAAGTTGATGTGGGTAATCTGACCAAGATTCGTCAAGCCCAGTTCATCAACCATAAAGTCGTTGTCACGGACACTGGTATCCATCAGATCGCGCATCAGTACGATCATAAAGCTGATCAAAAGCCCCAAAACGGCCCCGGCCAGCGTAAACAGCTTAACGTTAGGCGATGACGGCTTAGTTGGTGTTGCAGCCCGAGTCACGACCGTCACGTTGTTGACATTCATAATCTTTTTAATCCGCTTTTTGAAGACGCTGGCAATCGTGTTGGCGGCTGCCGCGGATTTCTTTGGATTATCGGTTTCTACGCTGACCGAGAAGACTTGCGAGTTGGTCTGCGTCTTGATCGTGATCGCGTCTGACAGCTGGCTGGTCGTCATGCTGTAGTCTTGACCAGTGTGTTCAACCTTAGCTGGCTTAGCCGCGCTGACCAACCGCTTGGTCCCATCAGCCAGCGTCTTGTACTTAGCTGGCTGGGCCTTGCGAATGACCTTGACTGGGTTGGCCAGTTCTTTTTTGGTTTCTTTTAGAATTACTGGACTAGTAATGATGTCCTTGTATGTATTGATAACCTGAATATCGGCCTGTTGGTTAGTGTAGGCCTGACCATTGGCATTGTTTTCATTTTTTTGGTTAACCAATAATTGCGTGGTTGCCGTGTATTTCGGCGTCATAATGAATTTAGAAACGATAAAGCCCGCCAATGCCAGAGCAATCGTACAGGTAATCAAAAACTTCAGATGTTTACGGCACAGATTAAACAGGCGGCGCAAACAGATTAAACAGGCGGCGCAAATCGATCGTGTTGTTACTGCTGTTTTCCAATGTTTTCCTCCTTTAATCAGTCACGCTGACGTGTTTAAGCTGCAAGGCATCGCGAATCTCATCGGATACGCGCTGCATCTCGCTGGTTGGCACGACTTCAAACGACTCGCCGCCTTCATTGTCGCCATGGCCCTGCGCGTGATCAGAAATCACTTTGCCATTAGCCTTGCGATACTTCATGGCTAAAGTCGTCATGTCGCTGAACGTCAGATTGGTCTTAGACTGATCAGCAATCGAATTCAAGAATTTTTGGTTGAGCACTGACTTATATGAAGCAGCTTCCTTCATTAAAGCGGTAATGACCAGGCGCTGCCGTTCTTGTCGGCCATAGTCACCCTGTGGGTCATCGTAGCGCATTCGACTGAAGGCCAGAGCTTTGGCACCATCCATGTGATACGTCTTGCCCTTTTTAAAGCTGTAGCCTTCATAGTCAAACGTCAATGGCGAAGTCACGCTGACGCCGCCTACTTGATTAATGGCTTTTTCCAGCCCGCCCATGTTGACCATTACATAGTAGTCAATTGGTACGTTAAAGTATTTTTGCACGGTGTTGATGGTTTCTTTAACCCCACCATATGTATAGGCCGCGTTGATCTTAGCCGGTGAATATTCAGCGTAGCCGGGCAGATTAACTTTCATGTCCCGCGGCAGGCTGACAATCGTGGTCGTCTTTTTTTGCGGATTAAGCGTCATCATCATGATCGTATCCGTCCGGCCTTTATAGCTGCGGCCCAGCGCCCCTGTATCAGTTCCTAAAAGCAGGATATTGATCGGCTTGCCCTGCTTGAGAACCTTGTCAGCATTCCGATATGTCTTGGCGCCCGATTCGCTGTACATATTATTGGTAGCAACATGGACGTTTCGCCAGGCAACCCCCGCGAAAATCAAGGCGAGAATCACCAAAAATCCAATAAATGACCACAAAATCTTCAAACCTAGTCGTTTCCGACGATGGTGATGATGGTGGTGGTGATGGTGCGAATGGTGCACCGGTTGATTTTGCTTCGATTCTTCATTCATATTTACATAGTCCCATTTTTTAAAAAATTTTTACATCTACATACCTTAAAATTATCCATGCATACGCCAAAAAAATCAAGGCGTCAAGCCCCGCACGTCTTGTCGCACTAGGGTTTAACGCCTCGATTGTTAAAAGATTAATTTATTGATTTATATACACAGTTACGCAATGTTACGTTTGTTAACGCTGTATATTTATATTTTATAAATAATTTAATGAAACAAAATTTGTTAATAAATTTTTTTATTATTTATTGCCCGATACCGCGCACGGTCAAATCTTTATCAATGGTCTGGTCGCCATTATGAGCGGTAACGTGGTATTTACCCGGCTTTTTAAAGTTATAGGTTTGATCAGCCCCCTGCGCGTTGCCGTTCAAAGTCGTCACGACGTTGTTATTGCTGTCTTTGATCTCAAATTGCGTGTTGGCTGGCGCCTTAAAGCTGACGGTCGCATCCCCGGTCTTGTTTAAGGAAACGTCAGTCGGAAAATCGACCTGCAGCTGACTGCTGGATGAAGAACTTACCGATGAAGAAGTCGCTGACGATGATGAGCTGGCTGCCTGCGAGCTGCTGGAGGAAGCGGCCGCGGCTGACTCTGAGCTTGACTGGGCCTTGCTGACCTTAGTGGCATGTTCATTGGCAGGATGATGTTCAGCCGGCGCACTGGTTTTATCTCCCGGCGCGGCAAATGTTCCCACCAGACCGATCACAAACAAAATGATCAAGCCCCAGTTCATGATTACCTGTCCTTTGCTAATTGCCGCTTGGGCATTCTTTTTAAGGCGCTGCGTCTGATAGATCCAGACACCGATAAAACAAACCGCGGCTAAAATCATCAACAAAATGAACAGTTTCTTCATTATAATACTCATCCTTTTTCGAAGTTTGGCTAACTGTTATCTTAACACATTTAGCCAACCAGCCAATCAAACAATCATCAAATGACGTTTCAGAACGTAAAAAAGCGCTGCTCGATTTTAAGCAGCGCTTTGAATTAAGACTTAGCCATTATTTGTAGTTAGGAGCAGCCTTAGTAATTTGAACATCGTGGGGGTGTGATTCACGCAGACCAGCGTTCGTGATCTGAACAAATTGCGCGTTGTCGATCAAGGTTGGAATGTCCTTGGCGCCAACATAGCCCATCCCGGAGCGCAGACCGCCGACCATTTGGAAGATCACGTCAGCAACGTCGCCCTTGTATTCAACCCGAGCTTCGATACCTTCTGGAACCAGCTTGTTGGCTTCGTTGACCCCACCTTGGAAGTAACGGTCAGAAGAACCATGCGATTGAGCCATGGCCGCCACGGAACCCATGCCACGGTAGCCTTTGTACTTCTTGCCGTTTTCTTCAAAGACTTCGCCAGGGGCTTCCGTCGTACCGGCAAACATGCTGCCCAGCATTACGGCGTTCCCACCAGCAGCCAGGGCCTTAACAATGTCGCCAGAGTACTTGATCCCACCGTCAGCAATGATGGCCTTGCCGTATTCATGAGCCACGGAAGCAGCATCGTAAATTGCCGTAATCTGTGGGACACCAACACCGGCAACCACCCGCGTCGTACAAATTGAGCCAGGGCCGATGCCGACTTTAACCACGTCAACGCCAGCGTCAAACAGCGCCTTGGTACCTTCACCAGTGGCTACGTTACCAGCAATCAGCGTAACTTCTGGGAAATGTTCGCGAATTTCGGCAATCTTGCGCAGCACCCCAGCCGAGTGACCGTGAGCCGTGTCGATTACGATCGCGTCAACACCAGCCTTCAGCAGAGCCTCGGCGCGTTGGAACGTGTCGGACGTAACCCCAACGGCAGCCACAACCAGCAGATGACCGTTTTCGTCAACGGCAGCGCGGTTGAAGTTTGAGTTGGCAGGCAGTTCAACGCCTTTAACCGTGGCTACTTCGCCGGCTTGAGCATCGATGGACATGTTCTTGTGAACGACCCCCATCCCGCCTTGCAAGGCCATCGCAATTGCCATTGAGCTTTCAGTAACGGTATCCATCCCGGCACTGATAAATGGCACGTTCAGTTTAATATTCTTTGCCAGCTGCGTACTCAAATCGACTTCATTTGGCAAGACATGACTTTCCGCTGGAATCAGCAGCACATCATCAAACGTTAAGCCTTTCTTGGCAAACTTAGTATCCCAATTCGACATCAATCTGCACTTCCTTCTTTAAATATTAGCTACTACCTTACTAGGTTTTTGGCGATTGGTCAACGAATAATCGTGATTCTAACATAATTCTAATAATATTTTTCGGATTGTTCGGTTTTAACTCCTTTTAACCACCATTTTAGGACCAAATACCTAATCTGTCGGCGATAGATTCTAACAATTTATAAAAAAGCACCGCGTTTCACGTGGAACCGCGATGCTGATTTTTATTGCCGCTGCTGACGGCGTGGCGAAAAGGCGCTGGTAATGTGGTAGCGTCCCCGCAGCCAGATGTCGAGCGCAAAAGCTGCCACCCCTAAAATCAGATAGAACCATTGATTCAGACGTGGGTTGACGCTGTTTGGCATCATGGCCGTCAGAATGTAGATCAAAATCCACATTACCAGACCACTGACCACCGTAACGATGCGGGCCCACAATGGTCGTTTGACGTACTTGCCCGTTTCTTCGTTTTTAACTGGCAGCATGTACTTGGCGATCCAGCCAAACAAAATCCCACCAGTAATGGCTACAATGATGATTGAGGTGATCCCCATATTACCGTTATGGGAAACCTTCATTGCTTGTGGAGAGATCCAGTCCATCAGCCCAAACATAAAGGTAAAGATGGCAAAGAACATGATCCCGTTATCCAGTGCCATCAGCTTTAATGAAGTCTGCGTCTGGGATTGTTCAGTTGGCTCCGGGTGCAGCAGAGCGTGGGCCCGCTGCGTTGGCGTACCAAACAGGCCGCGCGCCGTTTGACCAGTCTTTTGGCCTTCCTGCAGCGCTTTGAGCGTTTCTTCAAGCATGGCTGGCTTTTTGGCTGGGTCAGCGCCCTGTGCGTCCAGCTGCTTGTTTAATTGGAACATGAATTCTTCGTTTTTACGCGTCAGTCCCTGCTTGCCAAAAGCCCGCGCCGTTTCTTGACGCTGGTCTTTGGCGTATTCTTTTTGTCGCTGGCCGGCAGCGGCATTGCGTGGTTGTTGTTCTTTTGATTCAGCCAAGATGTTCTTCCTCTCTATTTAATTGATTCAATGATTAGACGTTGAAGCGGAACTCAACGATGTCGCCGTCCTGCATTACGTATTCCTTACCTTCCAGCCGCAGCTTACCGGCTTCTTTAACGGCCTGGGCACTGCCCAATTCGTCAAGATCCGCGAAACTCATGACCTCAGCTCGAATAAAGCCGCGTTCAAAGTCAGAGTGGCTGTTACCAGCTGCCTGTGGTGCCTTAGTGCCTTTCTTAAAGGTCCAGGCCCGCGTTTCTGGTCCGCCCGCCGTGAAGAAGGTTTCCAGTCCCAGCAGTTTGTAGGCTGCCCGAATCAGCCGGTTCAGGCCGGGTTCTTCAACGCCTTCCATTTCCAAGAAGTCGGCCTTTTCTTCTTCATCCATTTCGGCAATCTGTTCTTCAGCCGCTGCCGCTACGCCAATGACCTCGCCATCGCCCTTAACGTGTTCTTTGATGGCATCCATGTACTTGTTGGCATCTGGATCGGCCATGTCTTCTTCAGCGATGTTGGCAACGTACAGGACCGGCTTGCTCGTCAGCAGGAATAGACCCTTGACGATTTTTTGCTCTTGGTCGTTGAATTCAATGGAACGCACGCTTTGACCATTTTCCAAAACCGGCTTGATCTTGTTTAAGACTTCCAGTTCAGCCAGGGCTTCCTTGTCGCGACCCTTAGCTGCCCGTTGAACCTTAGCCAGCCGCTTGTTAACGGCATCCAGATCAGCCATTACCAGTTCCAGGTTGATCGTGTCGATGTCTTCGATGGGGTCAACCTTGCCAGAAACACTGGTAATGTCCGTGTCGTCAAATGCCCGTACGACATGCACGATGGCGTCAGTCTGCCGAATGTTTTCCAGGAATTGGTTCCCCAGACCTTCACCTTTTGAGGCTCCCTTGACGATCCCGGCAATGTCGGTGAATTCAAACGTGGTTGGCACGATCTTTTTGGCGGGAATCAGTTCTTGAATTCGTTCCAGGCGCTTGTCTGGCACTTCCACCATCCCCACGTTGGGTTCAATCGTGGCAAATGGGTAGTTGGCCATTTCGGCTCCAGCCTTGGTAATAGCGTTAAACAGCGTGGACTTGCCGACGTTTGGCAGTCCCACGATACCTGCAGTTAAAGACATGAAATAATTGCTCCTTTTTAATTAGTCTGCTTCGTTTTCGGCATGTTCCAGCACCTTTTTGAGATGCTTTTCAAAGTTTTGCCGCGACATCATCACGATATGACCGCAGCCCGTGCACTGCAGCTTGACGTCGATCCCCGTTCGGATGATCTGCCAGCGGTTGGTGCCGCATGGGTGCTGCTTTTTCATCTGCACAATGTCGTTTAGTTCATAGGTTTTCATCGCAAACGCTCCTCTCTAATCGAACTTGACTCCCAAAAGATCCAAAATTCGCGTCAGGTCATCATCCGAGGTATACGGAATCTCGACTTTGCCGCCCCGTTTACCTGCCGTCATCACGACCTTGGTGCCAAACCGGCTCTGCAGCTGTTCTTCGGCTTCACGAACGTAGGCTGGCTTTTTGGCAGTCGCCTTTTTCTTCGCGGGTTTAGCAGGCTTGACGGTTTGATTTTGTTCGGCCACCAGCTGTTCAAGCTGCCGCACGGTCAGATTTTCCTTAACCGCGCGCTGAGCCAGCTTAACAAGCGCTCGTTCATCCTTTAGCCCCAACAGCGTACGGGCCTGTCCCATTGACAAGCGGTGGTCCTCCAGCATGTCCTTGACCGGCTGTGGCAGTCCCAGCAGCCGCAGATAGTTGGCAATGTAGGGCCGGCTCTTGCCCAATTTTTCAGCGACCTGGGCCTGAGTCAGCTGCAGGCGGTCCATCAGTGATTGATAGGCCTGTGCTTCTTCCAGCGGTGTCAAATCCTCGCGCTGCAGGTTTTCTAAGATGGCAACCTCCATCATCTGCGAGTCGCTCATCGTCCGCACGATCGCGGGAATCGTTGTTTTACCAGCCAGTTTGGAAGCTCGGAAGCGTCGTTCGCCAGCAATGATCTCATAACGATTCAGATTTGGATCCGGCTGCCGCAGAATGATTGGCTGAAAGACGCCTGATTCTTTGATCGAAGCTGCTAATTCCTGCAGGGCCGCTTCGTCAAAAGTACGCCGCGGCTGATATGGATTAGGCCGAATCGCCGTTAGTTCAATTTCTTCTACGCTTTGCTCGTGGTCTTGTTTGGCATCATTATCGCCAAACAACGCCGCGAGACTAAAGCCACGTTTTTTTGCCATGTTTCGCCAGTCCTTCCTTTAGTGCTTCGGAATGCGAATGGTAATCTCATATGAATCGGCCGTGTCTTTTTCACTGACCTTGGCTGCCACGCCGCTGTCCTTGACCATTTTAATGGAGTGCTTGATCGTGTTGACGGCAATCCGTGGGTCACTGACCTTGATTGATTTGGGCTGCTTTTTCTTAGTCCGTTTCTTTTTGGCCGGTGTTTTCGCGGCTGCTGAATCAGTCGTGACATCAGTTTCCGTTGTTTCGCTAGCTGCCTGGGCCACGTTCTCACTAGCAGCATCTTGTTGGACAGCTTGTTGCGCGGCCTTTTCCGCACTGGTTGGCTTGCCCAGCATCTGTGCCACGGCATCTTCAGTCTGGCGAACGTTCCAATGCTGGTTGACGATCTCCATTAAAAGCGTGCGCTGCTGATCCTCATCCAGACTCAGCAAGGCCCGGCCGTGACGCTCGGTAATCCGGCCATCCAAAATCGCGTTTTGAACGGGCTTGATCAGTTTCAAGAGCCGCAGCTTATTGGCAACGAACGACTGACTCTTGCCCATTCCCTTAGCCAGCGCTGCCTGGGTCAGATGGTTGAATTCCATCAACTGCTTGTAGGCCTGCGCCTCTTCAACTGGACTCAGCTGGGCGCGCTGCAGATTTTCGATCAGCGCTAATGAAGCTGATTCCGCGTCAGTCATCTTTTCAACGATTGCCGGAATCTTTTCCCATTGCAGCAGCTTAACGGCTCTAAACCGCCGCTCACCAGCAATGATCTCGTATTCGCCTGGTCGAAATTCCCGCACGACGATTGGCTGCAGCAGACCATGCTCGCTGATCGTCTGGGCCAGCTCTTGAATCTCGGTTTGGTCAAAAACCTTCCGGGGCTGGTATTGGTTGGGCACAATGGCGGCAACCGGAATCTCAACGACTTGATTTTTGGTTTCGCTGGCGGTTCCCTGGTGCTTGCCAAGGCCAAACAGTGAAAATGCCATGTCTCAATCCTCTTTTCTACTCAATTGGCTGCTTGTTGGGCAGTCCTGGCCGCCGGGGGTATTTTTTTGGCGTCGCGGCAACTTTTTCAATTACGATCAGATTGCGTTCCTCATCCGTGCCAGGTAAGGTCAGCTTGGTGGTGTGCTCAACCTGGCCGCCCAGTACCTTGACCGCCTTACCGCCTTTTTGCAGCTCGTCTTTAGCGGCACTGGCCTTATAAGCGATGAACTCGCCGCCGACCTTCGCTGCTGGCAGACAAAGCTCGCTTAAAACTGCCAGTCGCGCCACTGCCCGCGCCGTGACCACGTCAAAACTTTCGCGGTAGGGACTCTTTTTGGCACTGAAGGTCTCAGCGCGATCATGAATCAGATTGACATCGGTTAGGCCCAGCTTGGCAACCAGATCGGCCAAAAACTTGATCCGCTTGTTCAGTGAATCCACGATCGTAATCTTGAGTTGTGGAAAGGCAATCTTCAGCGGCAGCGAAGGGAACCCAGCACCCGCGCCAATATCGCAAAGCGTCAAGGCTTCAGTCTGCAGGCGAGGTTCGGCCAGCGCTCCCGTCAACGAGTCATAAAAATGCTTGAGATAAACTTCTTTTTGATCCGTAATGGCCGTCAGATTAACGTGTTCGTTTGTGGCCACCAGATCTTCATAATAAATCGCAAATTGGGTCATCTGCTGATCAGTCAGTTCAATACCGTGATCCTGCAGTGCCCGTCGAAATTCTTCCGGTGTCATAAATCCTCCTTTGTGAAACAGGAAGATGTTTCACATACTCCATTACTTTACCCCAAAAAGGCCGTTGTTTCAAGCAATCCAGCGATTTACAGCGGATTTTTAGAGACCGTCGCGCTAGCTCGATAAACCCGCTGGCAGCCCGTGTCCAACAACGCTATCGAATCATTTCAAGCTACGCAAAAAGCCGGTTGAAACGCGCTTGGCGAATCAATCGGCTTTTTATCTGAAAACTGGGCGGCCAGTTTCCAGATGATTATTTGGTTTTAGCGCATCTTGCTGACTTCTTCAACAAACCACTTGTTAAAGGCAGCCGCGTCGATGTCAACACAGACCTTGGCGTTAGTCTTGCCATCGTGGTAGGCACCGCGAATGTCGCCGACCATGGCACCAATTGCTGGACCATCAGTTTGAATGTCGATCCAGACATCCTTGGTCGTAAATGCTTCAGGGTGCAGCAGGTAGAAGATCGTGTTGACGTCGTGCATTGGGTGACCGCCAGTTTCAGCACTGACGTCGTTGTAGTGGCTGATCAGACCATAAAGCATCTTACCAGTCTCATTCATGTCCTTGATGGCGTTCAAGCTGTCCTGCGTCAGCAAGGCCTTCAGCGTAACGTCCAGACCAACCGTTACGATTGGCACACCAGACTTGTACATGATTTCAGCCGCGTGAGGATCAGTGAAGACGTTGAATTCAGCAACACTGGTCATGTTACCGCCAGTCAGGGAACCACCCATGGCAACGATTTGCTTGATGTGGCTCTTAACTTCTGGGAATTCCTTGAACAGCAGCGCAATGTTGGTGTAGGAACCAGTTGGCACCAGCGTGATTTCGTCTTCAGCCATGATGGCATCGCGCAGAGCTTGAACGGCGCTCTTTTCAATTGGCGTACCATAGTCATTGCCAAAGTCGTAGCCTTCCATCCCAGAAGCACCGTGGATCCGAGCTGCATCTTCAAATGGCTTGATCAAAGGTTCCTTGGCGCCTTCTGCAACTGGAATCTCGTCACGCTTGCCAAAGAAGTTAACGATCTTCAGTGCGTTGGCCGTCGTCTTGTCAACCGAAACGTTACCAGCAACCGCCGTGATCAGCTTCAAGTCGATTTCAGGGTTGTTGATTGCCATCGTCAAAGCAGCTGCGTCATCAATACCAGGATCAGTGTCCATAATAATCTTAGTCGTCATCATGAATTCCTCCTTAAAATTACAATCAAGCGTCAGTAAGCGCTTTTACTTTTCTGGGAAACAAAAGGGCCAACCGGAATGGACGGCCAGCCCCCTTTGACTGGCAAAACGCGTTAAGCGCATGCAGTCGTAGATCTTACCAAACGAACAGACCAACAAAGGCTGCAGACAGCAGTGATACCAAGATACCAGACAGCAGCAGGTAGCCAATGTTTTGAGCAATGTAGTCGTTGGTTTCCTTGTCGGCGATACCCTTGAAACAACCAATGATCATACCAAGCGTACCGAAGTTGGCAAAGGAAGTAACGAACGTGGTCAGAACGGCTTGCAGGTGGTGTGGGTAAGAAGCGATCTTGCCCGTAACTTCACCCATAACAACGAATTCGTTCGTAACCAGCTTCATACCCATGTCTTGTGACAGCATCCATGCTTGGTGAACAGGCAGACCCAGCAGCCAAGCAAATGGGAACATGATCACACCAAGGATGCTTTCCAGAGACAATTGCTTCCAGAACAGAGCCAGGATGGCATCGATCAGAGCAGCCAGGGCAACGAAGGCAACAACGTTAGCAATGATAATCAGGATCAGCTTGCCGGCACCCAGGATAGAGTCGCCCAGGAAGCTGAAGAATGGTTCCTTCTTACCGTTGTCAGAGTTACCAATCTTTTCAATCGTGTCTTCAGATTCTTCAACCGTAACTGGGTTCAGCAGGCTGGTAGCAATCAGTGAGTTAACGATGTTGATTGGAACGGCAGTCAGGATAAATTGACCAGGCATCATTTGGATGTAGGCACCCAGGATCGAAGCAGTAACACAGCTCATGGACATCATGGCGATAGTCAGGTTACGAGCCTTGGTCAGCTTACGGATTTGCATCCCGGAAACGGCCAGAACTTCCGTGTTACCCAGGAACATCATTTCAACGGCAAAGAACGATTCGAACTTTGGTTGACCCGTGATGAATGACAGACCTTTACCGATCCACTTGATGATCCATGGCAAGAAGCCGATGTAAGTCAGGATGTCGAACAGTGGAACGATCATCAGGATTGGCATCAATGCAGAACAGATGAAGTTCAGGTTCTTAACATTGTACCAACCACCCAGGGCAAAGACAGTACCCTTAGCAGAAATGTTGACGATCCAAGCAAAACCGTCGGCAGCGGCCTTAACGCCGGCACGACCAGCAGCTGAACCAGTCAAGAACCAGGCCAGGACCAGGTTCAATACAATCATGATAGCAATTGCTTTCCAGTTGATCGCTTTTTTGTCCTTAGAGAACAGAAAACCGATACCCAAGAAGACAAGCAACCCAAGAATGTTAATTGCAAGATACATGGATATAACACCTTTCTTAAAAACTGAATCTAACTTTTTCTCAATCGCAATTTCTCAGTATCTCAGAATAGCGGAATAATTGCAGTCGAACTGAGAAAATCTTGCGTGCCATAATAATATACCCATCTTTTGTAAAACTGTAAACCGCATACATTTATCGACTTTGTGAAACTATGAAACCGTTACCAGTATTGTTCGGAAGTAAACTGTTTTAAATAAAGGCAAAAGTTTAAAAAATGTTAAAGAAGTGTGATTTAAATTTCACAAACTTTTTTCTGATTTCTTTGGTAAAACGTTTAAAGCTTCATATGTTTTTTTATAGACCATTTGACAATACAAAATAAAAGCGAGACTGTAACCACTTACAATTAAGTAGTAGTCAGCCCCGCTGCCCCTGCCAAGGATCTTTAGTATACCACGCTGAAATCGCTTTGACTTTTAAAACAGAGCTAATTAGTGAAAAATACAATCGTTTAAAACTGAACAAAGTTGTTAATCAGTCGTATTGATGCAAAGCTATCGAGAGTCGTTTCAACCCTTCTTTTAACGTAGCTTGTGGGGCACAATACCCCAATCTGACGTGGCCTGGCGTATCAAATGCATCCCCTGGCACCAGCAAGACGCCCTGGTCAGCCAGCAGCTGCTCGCAGAATTGATGAATGTCAACCGGCACATCCAGCTTGGGGAACGAGGTCGAAACGGCTTGCGGCATGACCACACTGGCTCGCTTCTCATTGGCAATCCACTCTTGATAGATTTGCAGATTGCTCATGACCAACTTTCGATTGCGTGCCAGCACCTGTTTTTTATGACGCAGGACATAGGTAGCCATTAGATCATTAAAGACCCCGCCGCAGATCATCGTATAGTCACGATACTTGCGGAAGCGCTCGGTCAGTTCGGCATTGGCAGCCGTCCAGCCAATCCGAATGCCGGGAACCGAATAAGTCTTGGAAAGCGAGTTGGTAGCAATCCCCTTGTCATACAGATCCACGATTGAAACGAATTTTTCTGGCTGATCTAATGGCAGATAGACCTCATCAACCAAGATATAGGCGCCAACCTGAGCTGCCAGGTCAACCACCTGCTGTAGAAATTCCTGGTCTAAAACGGTGCCGGTCGGGTTGTTGGCGTTATTGAGACAGATCAGCTTGGTATCAGGGCGCATCAGCTGCTTTAGCTCTTCAATGTCGGGATACCAGTTGGCGGCTTCATGAATCTGCCAATAGTCGACCGTGGCCCCCAACGATTTTGGAATGTCATAGAGCTGCTGATAGGAAGGATATTCAGCAATCACGTGGTCGCCGGGTTCCACCAGACTGTAGAGCGCCAAGAGATTTGCTCCCGTCGCGCCATTGGTCTGCAGGATGTTGTGCGGATCCACGTGGCGATAGAGCTTGGCAACTTCGGTCTTAAAGCTGGGGGAGCCTTCAATCCAGCCGTAGTTCATCTTTTGGGCATTGAGCATCTCGTAAAACTCCGCGCCATGATGACCATCCAGATTCATCAGCTCGTCCATCGTCAATGAAGCGATCGTGCTTTGCGAAATATCGTAGTGGGCGCTTTTTTCCCATTTGTTCAACCAGGCTTCCACGCCAAATGGAGCAATCTCAACCATAAATTTTCCCCCTATTCGATTGGAATCGTACCGTTCAAAATCAAAACCAACGAAATAACAGCCAAAATACTAATCAAGCCCATCGCCAGCCATTCGTTTTTGGCAAGTCTCAGCTTTCGCGTGCGCCGCGCCTGCCAATAAATCAGAAAGCCTGGCAGCAGACTCAGCGATAAAATCATCACCTGCCGCCAGCCAGCCAAAGCCATCGATAACAGCTCAAAAATCGTCAGCAGGATGCCAATTACTAATTGACCATAAGCACGCTGCTGCCAGCCATCTTTAATCTGCGCCAGTCCAACAAAGAAATAAACGATCAGTCCCGCAGCCGTCCCCAGCGTATAGGCAAACCGATAAGCATAGGTCGTAAACAACAGCGAGCACAGAAACAGGCACTGAACGATCGCCGTTACCCAAAGCGCGGTCGTCGGGGCATGATGCGAATTGAGCCTGCCAAACGAACGCGGCAGCACTCGGTCTTTAGTCATCATCAAAAACGCCTCCGCCGGCAGCATCGTCCACGAAAGCCAGGCCACCAGCACCGAAACGATCAATCCTAGACTGATCAAAGCCGCGCCCCAGGGTCCAACCAACTGACTTAGAATCGTACCCATCGCCGGTTGCGCGGCTCCAGCCAATTGCGCGCGCGTCATTACGCCATAAGGAAGCAGCGAGATCAGTAGGTAGACGACTAGCAGAATCAGCCAGCCGCCAAATGAAGCCACGACGGCATCCCGCTGACGCTTAGCTCGGTGCGCCATGACCGAGGCACTTTCCACGCCCATAAACAGCCACATCATCACAATAATCGAGTTTTTGACCTGATCGGCAACTGCCAGGATGGGACGGGAAGACTGCGCAGCCGCGCCCCAAAAGTTGTTGACAAACGTCGGCCAATGAAACGCCAATGCCGTTACGATGGTGAAGATCAGCAATGGTACGAGTTTGGCAAGCGTACCGATTAAATTGAGCAGCGCGGTAGCCTCAACACCATAGCTGACGATCACGGTAAAACCAATCGTCAAAAGCATGGCCAGCAGAATCGATGGCAGGTTCTGACCACCTTGAAAAACTGGCCAAAACGTTCCCAGCGCGCTCATCGCAATCGTGGCAAAGGCGAGGTTGCCCAGCCATGAAGCCAGCCAGTATGCCCAACCGGAAATAAACTCGCCCAGCGGCCCAAACGAAAGCCCCGCGTACGCAAAAATTCCGGCGTCCTGCTTGGGGTAGCGGAGCAAGAGATGATTCAGCGCGGCAATCAGGCACCACACGCCCAGGCCGACGATCAGCCAGCCCAGGATTACCGGTCCCGGTGCCGCCACGTTGGCCAGATCACTGTTGACGCCAAAGATTCCCGAGCCAATCGTCGCGCCCACGATCAAAGCCGTCAGTTCATACTTGCCGATTTTGTTTGAATCAGCCATCACACTCCTCCTTTCGCGCAGCCTTTCTGGATCAGCCACCACTGCTCTATCTTCACGCAGCTGCTCTGGATCAGTAATCGCGGCTCTATCTTTGTACTACTGTTCCATGGCTTTTGAGCCGCTTTTGGCATCACACCTCATGAAAATGACCTGTTGCTGTTGCCGTTGCTGTTGCTGTTGCTGTTGCTGTCAGTTTACCGGCTTTGGCGGCGGATTTCAAACGCTTTCTCCAGCGCAATTGATCGACTTTGCTGTCACTTCTGATGCTGTTATGGCTTTAATGAAACAGCGAGATTGGTACTGCTCGATTGGCTGGACGCCTGCCATATCCAGACTCTAGCGATATCCTACGATCAATCCGGCACTGGTCTTGAACCCCATACTAAAACGTGCAAAATAAAAGACCCGGTGAATATTCACCAGGCCTTGGGGAAGAAGCGCTTGCCGTTGCCATACTTAATATCAAAACTCGATTATTTACCTTGCTTACTTAATCTGGTCTCTTTATGCCAAGAGATCTATGCAACTTCAATTGTCGACGTTCTCAAATAAGGTTGTACATTAGATACGGCCACTAATTTAGTTAGTTAACAAGCTTTCTTCAGGAAATTCAATTTATTGTGTGATGTGGGGTGTGTTATGCTGCCATCGCCCAGATTAAAGGCGATTGCTGGATACTTTTACATTTGCAACGGGTGAGGTTTCTTCCATGCTTTTATTATAAAATCCCCGCATTTAAAAGTCAACTCAAACCGCGTCATCAAGCCAATGGAAGCGCTATCGTAATTATACGATTATCCAATTTTTTTCGTCTAAATTAAATGATCTAAACAGGCTTTTTGATTTGGTATAAAATCTTTTTAGTCTTAGGCCTGCTTGCGCTTGTCAACGATGGTATAGCCGACAAACAGTGCAATAAACCAGACAAAACTGATCAGCAGCGGCAAACGCGTTGACTTGACAAAGAACAGGATTACCAAAACGCCGATAAAGAAGATGATCGTCAGCCAGCTGGTTAATGGGAATCCTGGCATGTTGAAGGCAGCCACGCCTTTAGGATGCTTTTTGCGGTAAACGATGTGGCACCACAAGATGATCAGCCAGACAAAGACAAAGTTGATCGTTGAGACCCCGGAAACAATGTTAAAGATTCCGGCTGGCATGATGTAGTTCAAGATGACGACGATAAACAGAATCAATGACGAGAAGCGCAGGGCATTGTTCGGCACGGCCTGGTTGCTCAGCTTGGCAAACTTTTGCGGTGCGTTGTGACCCGTTGCCAGCGCGTACAGTGATCTACTGGTACTGAAAATCGAGCTGTTGGTTGCTGACATGGCGGCCGTCAAGACCACAAAATTCAAAATTGCAGCGGCCCCCGGAATCCCCACGGCTTGGAACAGCTGAACAAATGGGCTGGAAGTCGTCTTGATCATGTTCCATGGGTAAACCGACATCATGGCAATCATTGAACCGATGTAAAAGAGTCCGATCCGAACTGGCAGCGAATTGATGGCCTTAGGAATGTCATTATTGGGATCCTTGGTTTCACCAGCCGTCAGACCAACCATTTCAATTCCGACAAAGGCAAAGACAACCATTTGGAAACTCATCAAAAAGCCTAGGACGCCTTTCGGGAAGAAGCCGCCGTGCGACCACAGATTGCTAAATGAGGCCGGGTCAGAACCCTTGACTGGGAAGTGAACGAAGACCATCACCAAACCGATTACGATCAGGGCCAGAATTGCAACCACCTTGATCATCGCAAACCAGCTCTCCATTTCACCGAACAGCCCCACGTTGATCATGTTGACCAGCATCAATAAGACGATGATGACCAACGGACCGATCCATTGCGGCAGATTAGGGAACCAGTAGCGCAGGTAGATCCCAGTTGCGGTCAGATCGGCCATTGCCAAACTCAGCCAGCAAGACCAGTAAGTCCAGCCGGCCACGAATTCCATGCGGTCGCCCAGGTATTCCTTGACCGAATCAATGAACGAGTGCTTGGTAGTATCAGCTAAAATCAGTTCACCCAAGGCCCGCATCATAAAGAAGCAGAAGATCCCCACGATCAGGTAAGATAAAATGATCGAAGGACCCGCAGCGTGAATGGCCGTCCCCGAACCTAAGAACAGCCCGGTCCCGATTGCCCCACCAATGGCAATCATCGTGATATGACGGCTTTTCAGCGCCCGCGATAGTTTTTGTTCTTGTTGTTCATCCATACTTTTTCTCCTGTAAAACTCTCAATGACAAACATTCCTGTACAGGAGGGCGGCAACACTGACGCAAATAAAAACGTCCCTGACACTAACTTGTGTCAGGGACGTTTTTCAACGCGGTTCCACCCATCTTGCAGACATCTTATATGCCCGCCGCTCTAGCAGTCGATAGAGGAACCACCCTTCATTTCAACGTTGATGCCATAAGATCGATCCCGTGCTTGCAGCTGGGCAGCGGGTCTCTGTAAATCGACCAATAATTAAAAGTTACTAATCATTATAACGATTTTATAACGTTTGTCAAACATTAAATCCAGAAATATCGAACGAACCCCTAAACGTTTAAGACTTTGTTAAGGAAATTCTGGGTATCTGGGTGCTGTGGATGCTCAAAGATCTGTTCTGGCGTACCATCTTCTCGGATCTTACCGTCATGGAAGAATACCACGCGATCAGCCACCCGCTTGGCAAAGCCCATTTCGTGGGTAACGACGATCATGGTCATCCCTTCTTTGGCCAGGTCCTGCATAACACCCAGCACGTCACCAACCATTTCCGGGTCAAGGGCACTGGTTGGTTCGTCAAACAGCATCACGTCCGGCTTCATGGCCAGAGCACGGGCAATTGCCACCCGTTGTTTTTGTCCACCAGAAAGCGTCCGTGGATTGACGTTGGCCTTTTCCTTTAAGCCTACGATATCCAGATAGTGCAGCGCGGCTTCTTGCGCTTCTTCCTTGCTCATCTTCTTCAGTTCCACGGGTGCCAGCGTGATGTTGTCAATTACCGACATGTTGGGGAACAAGTTGAAGTGTTGGAACACCATCCCAATGTTTTGACGCACCAGGTTGATGTCAGTCTTCGAGTCGGCAATGTCGTAGCCGTCAATGTAGATATGACCGCTGTTTGGCACTTCCAAGCGGTTCAGGCAGCGCAGAAACGTACTCTTACCCGAACCAGAAGGCCCAATCATGCAGACAACCTCACTTGGCTTCACGGCAAGATCGATCCCTTTTAAGACCTCATTTTCGCCATAGCTCTTGTGAAGGTCCTTGACTTGTACCTTGTATTGCTTGTCCATGCTATGCCTCCATTCTCTTTTGAACGTAATTCGACAGCCAAGTCAGCAGCGTAATGATGATCATGTACATTACGGCGATGATCAGCCACATCTTGAACCCTTCCATATTCCGGGCAATGATGACGGTCCCGGTCTGCGTCAGTTCCATGACCCCAATTGCCGAAAGAATCGAGGTATCCTTCAGCGTAATGATCAATTGGTTAACCAAAGATGGCACCATGATCTTCAACCCTTGTGGCGCGATAACCTTAACCAATGCCTTGGAGTATGGCAGACCCAGACTGCGGGCAGCTTCCCACTGACCAACGTCAACGGCTTCAAAGCCACCACGGACAATAGCACCAACATAGGCACCTTCATCAAGCATCAAGGTCAAGACCCCAGCCGTAAACAGCGGAATCTTTTGACCAGTCAGGTTTGGCAGCCCAATGTAGATGAAGAATGCCAAAACCATCATTGGAATCCCACGGAAGATGTAGATGATCGTGCTGGAAAGACCCTTCCAGAACTTGCCTTCCGCGATGCCCATGATCCCTAATACCAAACCGAATGCCAATGCGCACAGTGAACCAATAATCGTCAGTTCAATCGTTTCCCAAAGACCAGTCAAAAGGGCCTTACGGTTGTTCTTGATCAGCCCAAAGATCGTCCGGTCCTTGCTGCTTTCAGTCTTCGTACCGCTGCCTTTCGTGTACTTATCAATCAGCTTTTGCATCCGGCCCGTCTTTTGCATCCATTTGATCCCATCGTTGATCTTGGCCTGCAGTTCTTTGTTTTGGCCTTTCTTAAAGCCGATTGCGATTGGCGTGGCATTGATCTGTTTAGTAACGATCTTCAAAGGCATACCATTGCGGATCCCGTATTGCAGAACCGGACCATCATCAAACGTAGCTGCCCCGTTGCCGCTCTTAACATCATTCCACATTGCATTAGAAGTTGTAAAGTACTTGATCTTAAAGCCGTACTTGTCCTTGATGGATTCAGCATACAAGGCCCCAGCAGCCCCAGACTTAACATCAACCGTCTTGCCCTTGAGCTGGCTCATCTTGGTGATCTTGCTGTTTTTGCCGACCGCCATCACGATCCCGTCTTTATAGTAGGAAGTTGAAAAGTCGATTTTGGCCTTTCGTTCGTCGGTAACACTCATCCCACCCATGCCGGCATCGATCTGACCGGAATCCAGAGCCTGCAGAATGGCGTTAAAGCTCATGATTTTGTATCGATACTTGAAATGCTCGTGTTTAGCAATCATCCGAATCATTTCAGGCTCAATGCCGGGATTTTTACCGGTATAGGTCCCTTGTTTGTTTTGAATTTCAAAGGGAGCAAAGGTGTCGACAACCCCGATCGTGTAGGTCTGTTCGGCATGCGCCACCTGCTTATTGACAAATAATCCAGCGAACGTGGTCATCAGCATTACCGCGCAGCTGATGATTGTGCGTTGCCACCATGACTTCTTCAAATTCCTCACTCCTTTTTACTTATTTTTTAACCGTTTATTAATATTCGCGTACTGAATACTTTATCACCTTTTTAATGTAAAAAGAAATATAATCGTCACAAAACCATGAACAATTAATATTATTAGGCCGCTAAAATTAATTAAATAAGGTAAATCTTCTAGAAAACTTAATTAATTAAATCTAAAATTCACCTAAACAATTTTTTGGCAACTATTAACTTTTAATTTTGAAACCGCTGTCGATTTAACATTCTTAAGCGACTTGACTTTTTGCACAAATTTATGTTTAAATACCCCTAATTAAGACGCGCAGGAACTCAGTAGGCAGCGACTCCCTGTTCAAAGAAAACCGGCATAGCTGAAAACCGGCACACAGTCGTTTGGCGAATTACAATCCTGCAGCAACGTCGCTGAACTGAAGTCAATGAGGTGCGTCATGCACGAAGATGGGTGGTACCACGAGCAATTCGTCCCAGAGCCGTTAAGCGGTTCTGGGACGTTTTTCGTTCCTCATGACATTTTTTGGAGGTATTTAAATGAATATTATTGACGAACTGACTTGGCGCGGGGCCGTTAATCAGGTAACTGACGAAGAAGGCCTGCGCGAATTGACGGAAAACGAAAAGATCGGCCTCTACTGCGGGACCGATCCGACTGGCGACAGCCTGCACATTGGCCATCTGATTCCATTTATGATGCTGAAGCGATTCCAGCTGGCCGGCCATCATCCCGTTATCATCATCGGGGGCGGGACCGGTGCAATTGGGGATCCATCCGGGCGCAAAACCGAACGGACCCTGCAGACGGAATCACAGCTGGAGCACAACGTTAAGGCCCTGACCAACCAGATGATCAAGCTGTTCGGGACGGAAAACTTTACCATCGTCAACAACTATGACTGGCTGTCCAAACTGAGCATGATCGACTTCCTGCGCGACTACGGCAAGCTGTTCAGCGTAAACACGATGCTGAATAAGGAAGTCGTAGCCAGCCGTTTGGAAACCGGGATCTCCTACACTGAGTTTACCTACCAGATTCTGCAGTCCATCGACTTCCTGCATCTCTACCGGCATAATGACGTTCACCTGCAGATCGGTGGGGCTGATCAATGGGGCAACATTACTTCCGGGATTGATCTGATTCATAAGATTGAGGGTCCCGACGCCAAAGCTTTTGGTCTGACGATTCCGTTGATGCTCAAAGCAGACGGCACCAAGTTCGGCAAGACAGCGGGCGGCGCAGTCTGGCTGGATCCGGAAAAGACAACGCCATACGAGTTCTACCAATTCTGGATCAATCAAGATGACCGCGACGTCGTTAAATACCTGAAGTACTTCACTTTCCTGAGCAAGGACGAAATCGACGCGCTGGCTGAAAAAGTCAAGACCGAGCCATGGAAGCGCGAGGCCCAAAAGGCGCTGGCACGCGAGGTTACCAAGTTCGTGCACGGTGAAAAGGCCGTTGAAGAAGCCGAACGCATCACGGCAGCCCTGTTCTCCGGCGACGTTGCCCAACTGTCCGCCAGTGAGATCGAACAAGGCTTTAAGAACATGCCATCCGTTGAGGTTGCCAACCAAAAGCAGAACATTATCCTGTGGCTGGTTGACGACACCAAGATCGAACCTTCCCGTCGTCAAGCCCGCGAAGACGTCAAGAACGGCGCCATCCGCATCAACGGCGAACAAATCACGGACGAGAATGCCGAAATCGATCCAAGCACGCATTTTGACGGCAAGTTCGTGATCGTGCGCAAGGGTAAGAAGCGCTACTGGCTGGCACGGGTAAAGAAGTAGCTTCATAATTCGAGACAGCAGTTCCTAGATTATGAATAAGACGCGTTGCTACTAATATGGTAAAGAAGTAGTTGACCCAGGCAGCTGGTTTCGCGTTATAATATAGCTATCATGCACGGTGCAATAGTAGTCAGGCCAATGACAGAGAGATTCCAAATGCTGAGAGGGATCGCGGCTAAGCGAAATGGAGCGGTGCCGACAACTGAATCAAAAGCATTTAAGTGAGGGGCTTTCCCCTAAATTAGGTGGCACCGCGGCAAAGATCGTCCTATTCTCGTTTGGAGAGGGCGGTCTTTTTTAGGTGCTGAAAGGAGTTTTTCTTATGAAGTTTGATCCTAGCAAAAAAGTCGTTTTAAGCGGCGACCGGCCAACTGGTAAGCTGCACATTGGCCATTACGTTGGTTCATTAAAAGAACGGGTGAAGATGCAAAACAGCGGCAACTATAATATGTTTATCATGATTGCCGACCAACAGGCTTTGACCGATAATGCTCGTGATCCCGAAAAGATCCACAACAGTCTGATTCAAGTTGCATTAGACTATCTGGCAGTCGGTTTGGACCCAGCCAAGTCAACGATATACATCCAGTCCCAGATTCCTGCTTTATCCGAGCTTAATATGTATTACTTGAATCTGGTTACGTTATCGCGACTGGAACGCAATCCAACCGTTAAGGCCGAGATTCAGCAAAAGAACTTTGACCGTTCGATTCCTGCCGGCTTTTTAACCTACCCTGTCAGTCAAGCAGCTGATATCACGGCATTTAAGTGTGAGCTGGTACCAGTTGGCGATGACCAGGAGCCAATGATGGAACAGGCACGGGAAATTGTCCGTTCATTTAATAATATCTATGGCGACGTTTTGGTTGAGCCAAAAGGAATTTTCCCACCAAAAGGACAAGGTCGAATTCCTGGGCTAGACGGCAATGCGAAGATGAGCAAATCGCTGGGCAATGCCATCTACTTGAGCGACGATGAAAAGACGCTGCAAAAGAAAGTCATGTCCATGTACACCGACCCGACCCACATTCACGTTGAAGATCCTGGTCATATTGAAGGCAACGTAGTCTTTACCTATCTGGACATCTTCGACCCTGATAAAGAGCACGTGCAGGAATTAAAGGACCAATACCAAGCTGGCGGTCTGGGCGACGTTAAGATCAAGCGCTACCTGTTTGAAGTCTTGAACAGCGAGCTTAAGCCGATTCGGGAACGCCGCGAAGAATTTGCCAAGGACATTCCAGCCGTTTACGATATGCTCAAGCAAGGCTGTGCCGATGCCAATGAGGTTGCCAACCAAACGCTGGCGGAAGTGCGGCATGCCATGGGGCTGGATTACTTTGCCTAACTGAATCAAAAAAGCTTTGCACAACTCGCGCAAAGCTTTTTTGAGTCTCTAATGGCCCAAGGAAAGCAGCGTCATAAATGGCTGTTTGATCAGACCCATCAAAACGTCGATTCCCAAAACAGCAATGACGATAATCACGGCTGCCAGGATCTTTTCAGCATGACTGAAGACTGTTTGGCCATGCTGACGACGCGCGTACAGATACATTGGCATCCCCACCAGGTAGACGATGAATTCAGCCACCGTGTACTTTAAGCCTGCCGAAACGCCCATCAGCAGCGTGTAGACAAACGCCAAACCCGCGATAATCATGCCCCGCTTTGGATGATGCCGGCCGCTGTATTCATAGTGCATGGCAATCTTAAACAGGTAGGCCTCAGCAACCAGATAAGGCGGAATCGTTGTCGCCGCGCTGATTAAAAGCAGCTTTTCATAGGCCTGGCCGTCAAAATGCGCCATCAGAATAATGGCCTGAATCGTTACCGTGGCAATCAAAATGGCAAACACCGGCTGATCGTTGGCGTTGGTCTTGGCAAATGCCCGTGGAAAAGTACCATCCTGTTCGGCGGCATGCTGCGGCAGCTCACAGATCATTTCCAGCCACGAGATCCAGCTGGCCAGCACCGTCAAGATCAAGGTCAGACTGATGATGTTGCGGCCCCAGACGTTATGCCAGATACTGGTCAGGATCGCGGCCGTAGAAGGCGAGGCCAGCCGCATCAACTGACCATAAGAAAAGACTCCCAGCGAAAGCAGACTGATCAAAATATCGATCGTAATGCAGATCAAGAACCCGACCATCGTTGCCATTCTGACCTGGCTGCGCTTCTTGGCACGGCCCGCCATGACTGCTGCTCCCTCAATCCCGCTGAACATCCACAGCGTAACCATCATCGTGGCCAGCGTCTGCTGAGATACACTGCCCAGATTCAGATTGTGCACGGATGGCATCACCACATTGGCCTGCATGTCAGTCGTGAATTTCTCCCAGCTGAAGTTGCCCATTAAGGAGATGATCAAGACGGTAATCACAATCATCAGCAGCGTCATCGCGATTTTCTGCATGCGGTTGGAAGACTTGGTGCCTTTTAAGGTCAGCCCCGTCATTCCCCAAGTCAAAAGCGAGGCCCCGATCATTGACGGCCAGTTGTTGCCACCTGCAAACGTACCAGGGAAAAAGTAGTTGAGCGTGTTCATGACCAGCACCGCAAACGCCGCATTAGTCGCACAGTTGGAGACAAAATATCCCCACGCGGTCAAAAAGCCAACAAATGGTCCAAAACCTTTCACGCCATAATCATACATGCCGGCCGTCAAATCTGGCTTCACGGCACTTAGGATCATAAAAACCTCGGCAATCAGCCACATGCCGATCCCCGTCGTAATCCAGGCCAGAATCTGCGCCGTTGCCCCCGCAACCGTCGCCATGTTTTTAGGCAGATCAAAAATTGCCGAACCAATCATGGCGCTGACACAGATCGCGACCAGCCCAGCAAAGCTTAATTGATTATCCCGTACCTTTGGATTCGTCATTGCAATCGCCTTCCCTTCTAAATATCCACTCCTTTTCCGAAAACGATTTCATTTCTACTTATATTATAGTCGTCGACAGCTGCTGCCGGGATCGTCAATTTTCGATAGCTGTCATTATCTATGCCAAAATAAGGCAAACACAAAAAAATGCCTTGCCGTACCTAGGCTATAATGCCCTCTAAGTATACAGATGAAATAGAAAATTCGTCTGATACTTGGAGGGTGTTTTTAATTATGGGAAGACGAGCCAAATTTTCAGTTCAGCAAAAATTAATTATTATCAAGAAAGCTCAAACAGAATCTATTGAAAGATTAGCTCAGGAATATTGCGTCAACGCACACACCATCAGAAGATGGAAGAGAATGTACAAATACCAGGGAATGAGAGGACTTGAAAGTGCTCACCATAATAAAGTTTATTCCGTTGAGTTTAAGCGCAAATTAGTTGTGGAATTTGAGCATTCAACGGATACCTTAGAAAAATTTGCTTTAAAGCATGGTTTAAAATCCGATTGGCAATTATCACAATGGATTATCCAGTATAATGAATCAAAACTGAAGGCTTATACGCCGAGAAAGCGAGATTCAATTATGCCAGGACGCAAAACTACTTTTGAAGAACGATTATCGATTATTGAAGACTTAATCAAGCACGATGTTAATTACAGTTGGGCTGTAGATAAGTATCACGTGAGTTACCAACAAGTCTATGGCTGGTATCAGAAATATCGTAAGAGTGGTAATGACCCGCAATCACTTCGTGATCGGCGGGGTAAGGCTAAGCCCAAAGCCGAGTGGACAGAACTAGATAAATTAAGAGCGGAGAATCGGCTATTGAAGGCCGAAGTGAAACGGAATGAGATGGAGGTCGCTTTCGCAAAAAAAATAATAGAAATTCGCAATCGGGAGGCGAAAAGTTCTTCAAACAACAAGCCATCAAAGAACTAAATGAAGAGTACGGGTGGCCAATCAGCACTTTAAGCGAGATCGCAGGTATTACTCGAGATGCTTACTACAAGTGGATTTATCGAAAGGCCAATATCCATGATGATGAACAAGCAGAATTACTTAAAGCCATTTTGGAATTGGAAAAAAAGCATAAGTGGACCTTGGGTTATTTAGGCATGACGACGCAACTAGCTTTTGAAAATAAATTGGATTTCAAGGCCGGCTTAAAGCGGGTTACTAACTGCATGCGAAATCACGGGATCAAGGCAAATATCCGTAAGAAGAAGCATAATCGGATTAAACGTCACGAGGAATACATCAATGACAACTTACTTAATGAGCAATTTGATCGTCAGAGTAAGAATGAGGTTTGGGTGACTGATACTACCGAAGTTGTGTATGGTAATGAGCAGGTAAGGAAGGCGCGCGTGCATGTAGTGATGGATCTATATGGTCGCTATGTTTTGAGCTACAACATTTCGGCTACTGAAACGGCCGCATCAGCGATCGAAGCCTTTAAGCGTGCCTTCAAAGTAGAACCAGACGCTCAGCCAATGATCCATACGGATCGTGGCGCAGCTTACTGCTCAATGGCTTTCAATGATTACTTAGCTGAGCAAAACTGCATCCATAGTATGTCTCACCCCGGTCATCCATGGGAGAATTCACCAATGGAGCGTTGGTGGAATGATTTCAAACTGGTTTGGTTAGCTAAACGGGTTCGTCCAAAAAGCATGGCAGAATTGGAACAATCTATCCAGCAGGCCATTAAATATTTCAATACCGAACGAGCTTATGCATCAAAAAACGGCTTGAGCGCAGAAAAGTTCCGCGCTCAAGCCGCATAAATAATTTTTCTATTTAAACTGTATACTTGACAGGGTACTGTGCCGGGGAGTATTACTAATGGGAAAAGTACATTTTAAGTTATATAAGGCTGGAAAAAAATGGTGTGTTATGGGAATTATTACCCTAGCAGTTGCGTTTGGCACACTTACTTTAATAGATACTGGTAATGTAAAGGCGGCAACTCAACAGGAGATTACCGAAGCACAAGGTGCAGTGAGCGGACTGCAACAACAATACAACCAACAAAATGATCAATTAAAACAGGATCAACTATCAATTAATACAGCCCAGAATGAGGTTTCAGAAGCACAAAATCAAGTAAAAACTGCAAATGATAATTTAAATAATGCTCAAAATTCTGTAAAACAAGCACAACAAGAGTTACAACAAAACCAACAAGAACAGGAAGCCGCTACTAATCGAATTGAGCAAGATAAGGCTAATATTTCTAAAGAGGAATCTAATGTTACAGTAGCAAATAATAATTTAAAAGCAGCGCAAGATAATGAAACTGTTAGTCAAAAAGATGTTAATGAAAAGGCCACAGATGTTCAACAAAAACAACAAGCTGTAGATAAAAAACAGACAGAGGTTGATCAAAAACAATCGAAGGTAAACAATACTAACAGTCAGATAAATAAATTAAATGATCAAATTGAACATAATAATCAGTTCCAGGTTCCAAATGACTATGCTAAAAAAATAATTAATGGAACCAGTCTTGATGAAGCTGATGTCAAGGCACTTAACCAAAATACATATCATCATTCAAATCAAGCTGCACAAATCTCATTTGCTGACTTAAATGATCTATCGCAACAAGATTGGGCAGATCTTTCTACTTTCGCAGCTGGTTTAATAAATGACATTCGTGTAGCAATGGGACAATCTCCGCTTCAGGTTACCCATGGATCAGTATCTTTTGGTAAGGATAGTGCCAATAATTACCTAAAACATAATTATATTGATAGCTATAATCAAAAAGGATCAATTGTAGATGCAGCAAATGAGAATGGCTTATGGAATTTTAGAGAGTATGTTAAATTAAATGGAAATTTAAATCGACAAGTGACAAATTGGTCCCGAAATTCAATGTCCTTTGGTAATTTTGAAAAAGTGTATACCAGTTATACGTTTACTCCAATTACGATGGATAGCCTTAAAGAAGATACATACAAGATGATCTTAAACGGTTTATGTAATTCAAAGAATGCATGTAATTTCTTGAATGGAGGAGATTTTCTTGCTATTACTGGAATGGATCAAGAATTAGATTTATTAATTATTAGTAATGATGATATATCAAATAATTCATCATTTGATAAAACTAAGTATGTAATTCCATCTACAGATACATCAGAATTACAAAATCAATTATTGAAGTTAAAAGATTTAAAGAACGGTCAAGTTGCTGAACTTACGGCTACCCAAAATGAATTAACTTTGGCTCAACAAGATTTGCAATTGGCAAAAGATACCTTGTTAAAATCACAAAGTAGCTTGGAAAGTGCTAAACAAAATGTTGTTAACAAGGAAAATCAGCTAACGGCTGCAAAAAAACAATTAGAAAAAGTGAAGAATATACTAACTAGCGATCAAAATATTGCTAATGGTAGCAATGTTAAGAAAGTAATTACACAACTGAATAAAGTACAAGCCGATCAGCAAAAAGCCCAGGAAAGTCTGGCATTTGCTAAAAAACAGTTAAGTAATGCACAAGAAAAGTTAGCAGCTGCTAATAGTGAATATGCAAATACTAAATCAAAAATAGCTGAAACCAACGAGAAATTAACAGCAGCACAAAAATATCTACGTAGTATTATGGATGGTTGGCGTAAAGAAAATGGAAACGACTATTATTATTCCAATGGTCAGAAACAAACTGGCTTTTTAGAACTTGATGGTCATATGTATTATTTAGGTAATGATGGAGCTCGTTGGAATAGTCGATGGATGGATGCCTGGAATAATAAGTACTATTTCAAAGCGGATGGGGTCCGTGCTACTTCAGAAATTGCCAAGGTAGGTAATGATTACTACTATTTTGATAAAGATGGAATTATGAAAACTAACTTCTTCTTAAATCAGGATAGCAAGCTTTATTACTTTGGTAATGACGGTAAGGAATATCGTGATCGTTTCTATAATAATTGGGGTCATACTTACTATTTTGGTAATGATGGAGCCCGCTTTACCAATCAATTCTATAGTAATTGGGGACATACCTACTACTTTGGCAATGATGGTGCATTATATACTAATAAATTCCTAAATCAAAATGGTAAGGTCTATTATTTTGATGATCAAGGAATCATGTATCAAGATCATTGGTACAAAAATTGGGGAAATAGTTACTACTTTAAAGCTGATGGAACACGAGCAACCAGTGAGATCGTCAAAATTAATGGTAGTTACTATTACTTTGACCAAAATGGAATTATGAAGACCAATTTCTTCTTGAACCAGAATGGTAAAATTTCTTATTTTGGTAAAGACGGTAAAGAGTACCGTGATCGTTTCTATAATAATTGGGGTCATACTTACTACTTTGGTAATGACGGAGTGCGCTTTACCAATCAATTCTATAGTAATTGGGGTCATACCTACTACTTTGGCAATGATGGTGCACTATATACTAATGAGTTCCTGAATCAAAACGGTAAGGTCTATTACTTTGATAATCAAGGAATTATGTACAAAAATCAGTGGTATCAAAATTGGGGCAACAAGTACTACTTTAAGGTAGACGGAACGCGAGCAACTAGTGAAGTAGTAGAAATTGATGGTAGTAACTACTATTTTGATGCTGATGGGATTATGAAAACCAACTTTCGGCTAAGACAAGATGAAAAAGGTTACTGGAGCTATTTTGGTGAAGATGGTAAAGAGTATATGAGAATCGGCGCCCCATCTAATAATTCCGTAAGCTATTCTAATACGGATGATAAGACGCTATGGTCTACAATAAAAGATGGCATTAATAAATGAGTTGATGTAAGTAATATTTAGGTAAACATATGATCAATAAAATGAGATAGAAAACTTTTAAGTGGACTATTTCATTTTTTATTTATATTAAGATAAATTTAAGCTATAATGACTATAGTTGTATTTTATCAGCTAATATCTGTGTATTTTTTCTGAGGGGGAATAATTTGATGAAGTATAATAGACGTTATCTTTTCATGGCAACGGCTGCTCTCACCGCTTTTATCCTAACTGGCACTACATCGATTAAGGCGCATGCTGACGATAATCAGGCAGTAATCGTAACACAGCAACAAACGGCATCAACTGGTAGTCAAAAAGATACTAGTGTTGATACTATCGTTACAAATGATTCACAATCGAATTCTGACTTATCAAGTGCTACTAATTCTGATTGGAACTCTAGCTCAGCAGATAGTAGCAGTTCAATTGTGAATGAGAACAATAGTCAATCTGCTGTAGAAGATACGAATGTAAATACTACTACTGCAGCTGCCTCTGCTCCTAAAGATCAGTTTGTTACTAGTGCCAATGGTAAGATTTCATATTATGACAACAATGGTCAAAAAGTAGCGGGGAGTGGCAATACTGCCGATACACTTGCATATCGGACCATTAATGGTAATACATATGCCTTTGATAATGATGGTAATGCCTATACTGGCTTTTTGTCAGGGTGGGGTAACATGTATTACTTTGGCAATAACGGTGCTCGCTATACCAACCAATGGTACTATAATTGGAACAATTACTACTACTTTGGAGATGGTGGCGTAAGATTAACTGATAACTTTTTAGTAAGCAAGCAACTACCATTGAATGACGGTAAGGGTGGCTTAAAAGACACGGATCAATACCATGTTTATTACTTTAATCCGAAGACCGGAGTAATGGCTCGTGACCAATTCTATAATAATTGGGGTCATACTTACTATTTTGGTAAAGACGGTGCACGTTATAGCGACCAATTCTACAGTAATTGGGGTAATATGTACTACTTTGGTAAAGATGGTATTCGTTATACCGATCAGTTTTATAACAACTGGGGTAATACGTATTACTTTGACAAAAATGGTGTTCGCTACACCAACCAGTGGTATTCTAACTGGGGTCACAAATATTTCTTTGGTGATGGTGGTGTTCGTGCCACTAATGCATACTTTAATGCTTTAGGAGCTGGTGGTGACTATGACACTCACTGGGCTGATCAAAGTGGTATCGTAAGTGATGTTCACTACTTTAGCCAATATACGCCAGTATTTGCACCTTGGGGCTGTGCAGGGGCTTCATTGGCGATGCTTTTGAGCATTAAGAATGTTTACCCTGATTTAAAGGATTTAATTTACAACGAACCTAATGTTACTGGCAGTCGTAATCAAGGCTGGGAAGGCGGTCAATCAGGTAGCGTCGTTTCTGGTATTGGGTTTGACCATGTTGTTCAACCAAATGCTTTAAGTCGTTACGGACAGATGTTCTATAGTGGTGTTCGCGATATTTCCAACACTAGCTTGTCAAATATCGCTAATATTGTTAAGAGTGGACATCCAGTAATTTACTATGGTTGGTCTGCTTATGATGCAGGTGGAGCCCGCAACCACTGCAAGGTTATCTTAGGCTACAATGCTCAAAACAATACTTTCCATGTTTATGATCCGCTGTATGGCTACAAGAATCGTTGGACTGCGAACTCAACTGGACACAACGCTTACGATCTTGGTAATGATGCTTGGGTCAATGCAAGTCATATTCAAGGTGAAATGAATGGCCAAGCTATTTCCATTTACTAAATAAAAATTAATTTTAATAGATTAATTTGGGTCTTTGTCAAATCGTATTGGTGAAGATCAATTCCCTACTTCAAAAATGAAGTGGGGAATTTTTAGTTATCGAATCTAAACTTTTTGATTGATAATAAAGCATTTATACTTTAATGCTAGTATTCTTTACGGATTCTTTAAATCTTTTAACAAAATTTGACGATAGCGCTTTACATCTGCTAAAGTTAGAGGGTTAGTTATGATAAAAAATTGGTTTATTGGAGTATAGCAAGACAATGAATGGCGACTATCAAACACGTGCCGAATATCGACACGATCATAATCAAAATAATCAGTCACAAAACAGTCCCAAAAAGCCGCGTAACAAGCTGCGCTGGGTCTATCGCTTTATTGGTTTGATCATCGTATTGCTCTGCCTCGGTGGTGCTTATGAGTATCATAAGATTCATAGTACTGCTCAAGGAGTCTTTTCTGATGGTTCAGGTAAGATCAGCAAGAAGCTGAAAGAAGGCAAGCCGGTATCAGTTTTGGCAATGGGGACTGATGTTGGTGCTCTGGATCGTGGGAATAAGGGTGGTAATACCGATACGCTTGAATTGGTTACTATTAATCCCAAGAAAGAAACGGTTACCATGACCAGTATTCCACGCGATATCTTGATCAAGGTTGATACTGACGAAGGTGCGGACTATGTTAAGCTGAATGCCGCTTACCAGATCGGTGGTGCTAAGCAGACTGTCAAGCAGGTTAAAGAGCTCTTGGACGTGCCAATTGATTACTATGCCGTTGTCAACATGGGTGTTTTGAAGAAAGTCGTTAACGCGGTTGGCGGGGTCGATGTCAACAACCCATTTGCCTTTGATTATGAAGGTCAGCATTTTGCTAAGGGTAAGCTGCATTTGAATGGTCATGACGCCTTGCAGTATTCCCGGATGCGCTATGATGATCCTAAAGGTGACTATGGCCGTCAAAACCGGCAGCAGCAGGTTATGAAGAGTGTTATGAAGAAATTCAAGGAGTCGGGTTCCATCTCGGCTGCCAACAAGATTATGGACGCGGTCAAGGATGGAGTTAAGACCAATATTCCAATTGACAACGTGGCAACCCTGTACACCAACTATCATGTTGCGCTAAAGAACATTAAGACTGAACATTTCCAAGGCTTGGATGCGACAATTGAGGGCGTTTCTTTCCAGATCGCCTCGCCAAAGGAAATCAACCGGGTTTCGAAGCTGATTCGGAATCAATTAGGTTTGAAGGCTAAGAAAGTCGTTAACAATGAAACCAAGATGTACAATCTGCAGACGACTTATGATGGCTACACCAACACCAATTTTGTCTTGCCAAACGGCGCTTCTTACAATACGCCTGGCAGTGGTACCAGCAATACGATCAGCTCATCCTCTAAAAAATCGAGCTCTTCGCTAAACGGTAGTTCAACTTATGGAACAACATATAGTGCTGATACGACTTATGGTTCGTACTCCACTAATAACTCTACTAGCTATAGTGTTGGATACTAAGTAAAAGCATTACTGTGACATTGTCAGAGTAATGCTTTTTTATTATCGATATTCTATGAATAGAGAGTTCGGAAGGTGAAGTATTATATTCTGAAAACTTGATTAGTCCTTTATTTATAGAGATGCTTTTTAAGATTTTAATATATTTATTTTTTGTGGATAACAATATTGAAAGAATAACAATAGGGAGTATAGTATGTTACATTCTCGTTACTTGCGATGCTCCTTTTTAGTAAGCGCTAACCTTACTGACATATAGCGGATAAATAAGGAGATGTCAAATTAAAGATCTCTTATTTCGTAATGTTTTTGAAATATTTGTTACATTATTGTTTGAAATGAAGTATAATAAGAATGTAAAGAAATAAGGAAATTCATTCAGGAAATTCTAATTTGATCGGGGGTAAGGATCATGATGAAGCTGCAACACAAAATTTTAACAAGTTCAATTATTTTAATGGCTGCACTGGGACTGACGGGTTGCGCCACCAGTTCCAACACCTCAACAACTACTGGTCAAGAAACAAGTAGTGCAAAGGTAACTAAGAGTGCCAAGAGTGCCAAGAGTACTAAGAGCGCAAAGAAGGCAGCAAGTTCTTCAAGTCAAGCTCAAAGTAGTTCGGTTGCTTCAAGCAGTTCAGCACAGAACGAGAACTCAACTGTATCTACTCCAGCAACTTCCAGTAGTGAGACCGCTGTTTCTAAAGCAACTCAAACTAGTACGGCTCCAGCAACTACCACTACAACGGTAACCCAACCAACAAATGTTAATACTGACAAGGTAGCTGAATCCAGCAGTGTTGTAAATAACAATGAAAATGCCAATATTGAATCACAAGTAGTAGCACAACACGTTGATACTGAAGAAGCTGGCATCATTAATGGATTAGTACAGGCTGCCGGTCTGCAACAAGAAAATGGTGATCAATACACTGTTACGAAAGGCGAAGATGGCTACTACCAAGTAGATGTACGCAATTCAAATGGTGACCCAGATGTTGCTCACTTGAAGGGAATCTACCAATACAACCCAACCACTAATCAATACAAGACAATGGATCCAACAACCGGTGAATTCAACTAGTTAACGAGTAGGCTTTCATCCTAAACGATGAGAGCTTTTTCTATTTATAATGAAGTATTATATTTAATATAGGGAAATTAAATGTACTTTTGGAGATGATGTTTTTGCGGCTATTGGTAACTGGTGGGGCCGGCTTTATTGGCAGCCATTTTATTGATTATGAACTTGCACACGATCAAAGTATTGAGATCGTAAACCTGGATGCTTTGACCTATGCCGGCAACGTTGCCAACAACGCGCAGGCAGCCGATAATCCCCGCTATCATTTCGTTCATGGCAGCATCAACAATCGGGAGCTGGTTGACTGGCTGCTGCAGGAATTTGCCATTGATCATATCGTTAATTTCGCGGCTGAGTCACATGTTGACAATTCATTAAAGAATCCAGAGCTCTTTACCAAAACCAACGTCTTAGGCACGCAGGTTTTATTGGATGCTGCCTATCAGGCCAATATTCAAAAATTCATTCAGATTTCAACTGATGAGGTCTATGGTACGATGGCGCCTGGGCAAGCGGCTAAGGAAACCGATCCGCTGTATCCCAGTTCACCATACGCTGCCAGCAAAGCAGGGGCGGATATGCTGGCGATGGCGATGGTACACACGTTTGGCATGCCAATCTGCATTACGCGCAGCACGAACAACTTTGGCCCGCGTCAGCATCATGAAAAACTATTGCCCATGCTGATTCAAAACGCGTTGCGCAATCGACCGCTTACCATTTACGGTCAAGGTACCGACCGGCGTGACTGGTTGTACGTTAAAGACAACTGCGCGGCCATTGATTTGGTTTTGCGTCATGGTCAGTTGGGCCAGATCTTTAATATCGGTGCGCATCAAGAAAAGAGCAACAATGAGGTTACGAAAATGGTGCAGACGGAATTGGGCTTTTCCGATCAGTTGATTCGTCACGTTGCTGAACGGCCTGGCCATGATCTGCGCTATTCGCTTGATACCAGCCAGATTGAAACCCAGCTGCATTGGAAGAGTCAGACAGATTTTGCGCTTGGTCTGCAGGAGACGATTGCCTGGTATCGCAAGCATCAGCGTTAAGTGGCAGCGCAAAAAGTCCCGAGTTAATTGATTGGTCAAAGTACTGCCCAGTTTCAGCGCAGAAATTCCCGTGTTAATTGACTGACGGCAGCCTTAAATCTGTTTTGCGGTCGTTATTATGATAGTTGCTGGTTGAGTTTGTGAAAAAATCAGGCACATCTGGACGGCGCTCTTTAAAATTACCTACTTTGCGATGCTTTTTTGAAAAAAGTAGGTAAGTGCATATGCGATTTCGAGAAATTTACCTACTATGGGGCGCATTTTGCCGAATAGTAGGTAAACTTGCATATTTAAAGGGTGATCGGACCAGACCGTTTTTGTGATTTACCTACTATTGGGGAATTTTTGATCAATAGTAGGTAATGTTAGGATACCCTAACTTGATATACAATATTTTTTACCTACTATACATCGCTTTTTTGCGAAAAGTAGGGAATGATGTTTTCGTCATATGATTTATACAGGTTTTTTTGCATAATAACGATTTTGATGAGCTTATCGTTAGCATTACTGACTGATGATTCCCTACTTTCGATAAGTTAATTGTTGGTCATCAAGACTGTTAGCGGTTCGGGGATCTGGCTGTTGCAAATAAAGTCAGACTATGCTGAAAATATGATTGTTCCAAGACAATAATTTCAAGTACTAAAGCGCCGGACCACCTTTACAATCGTTCGACGTTTTTATAATGTAATGATTTCTCATCGGGAATTATTGCAGTGCATTTTAGCGAATTAGATGATCGCCTGGCTTTTATGCTGGACGGTTTTTTGATTATTAGGAAGTTGCTGCTGAACAATCTTCTTATGATGAAGTTCTAAAAGAAAAAGCAACTTCTAAGAGCTTCTAAAAAGATCTAAAAGCGGTTCAAGATCCAAATTCTGTTTACTATGACTATCTCGAGTTTTAGAGGATTGGTTTCGTTTGTCGGCGTTGAAAAATTAAAATAGCTCGATCGTAATGGTCGGGCTGTTATTTATATAGTAGAAAAAATTTAAAAAATCGTGGCGGCAGCTGGCTCGCAAAAAATTTTTTAAAGCTTGATCCAATCATAACTGTCACGTTTTACTCAGTGCAAAATTCTTGTCAAGCCTTGATATATCAATGATTAGCAACTAAGATAGTCTTTGGCTCTTTTTGGAAGTGATGGGATTTTTATCATATATCCAGAAAAAATTAGGGCGATTTTTGAGCGTATCAAACGATAAATTAGCGTTAAATTATACATTGAATTCAGTTCGATATGCGATTCATGTCAAATCAAGAATTGAGTTTTAACATGCTTTTGATCGCCTTAACGTACGATTATGAAATCTATTTTATAACCTTGATCTACAATAACAAATCACTGACTACAACATATAGTGATGTAAAAGTCAAGAGTTAACTAGATGTTGTGTTTTGCGTTAATATAGATCATGTTAATTAAGAGGGGGACGATGGCTATGAAACTGCAGACGGAAAAAAACACCGGGCTAAAGAGTCTGGCTGATTTGAAAGTTATCAAACGCGATGGGACTGAAACGCCCTTTTATGCCTATAAGCTGAACTTGATCTTTAAGTCACTTGACGCGGATTGGGCAACGCAACAATCCGTCTGCCAAGCTTTGTCACAGGCCTTTAAGGATCAGGCAAGCGCCACGACGGTCGAGATTGCCAAAGCCTTTGTTGATGGGCTGCGTCAGGCGGGTCATGATGATCTGGCTACGCGCTACCTTGAATACCGTAAGCAAGATGAGGAAGCCTTTGCTGAAGCTACCAATCCGATGAACAAGCTGCATCAATTGTTTGGCCGCGATTCACATATCGTGCACGAAAATGCCAACAAGGACTCACGAGTCTTCAACACGCAGCGCGACCTGGAAGCTGGTGTGGTGAGTCGGGCACTGGGACTCAAAATGCTGCCAGGCATCGTTGCCAAGGCACATCTGCGCGGCGATATTCACTGGCACGATTTGGACTACTCTCCAGTTATGCCAGAAACCAACTGTTGTCTGATTGACTTTGACGAAATGTTCAAAAATGGCTTTAAGATTGGGAACGCGTGGGTTTCTTCACCACGCTCCATTCAAACGGCCACGGCTCAGATGTCGCAGATTATTGCTAACGTAGCTTCACTGCAATATGGTGGCTGCTCGGCCAACCGCATTGACCAGCTGTTGGAACCATACGCCCAGCTGAACTACGATAAGCACATGAAAGACGCTGAGGAATGGGTGGCACCAGACAAGCGCGAAGCCTACGCCAAGGCCAAGACCAAAAAAGACATCTATGACGCCATGCAGGCACTGGAATACGAAATCAACACGCTTTATTCCAGTCAAGGGCAAACGCCATTTACGACGATCAACTTTGGTCTGGGAACGTCATGGATCTGCCGTGAGATTCAAAAGGCCATCTTGCAGATTCGCATCAAGGGTCTGGGTAAGGAACACCGGACAGCGATCTTTCCTAAGCTGATCTTTACGCTCAAGCGCGGTTTGAACCTCAAGCCAGGCGATCCTAATTACGACATCAAACAATTGGCCCTGGAATGTTCAACCAAGCGGATGTATCCTGACCTTTTGATGTACGACAAGATCAAGGAGATCACCGGCTCATTTAAGACACCAATGGGCTGCCGTTCATTTTTGCAAGGGTGGGAAGATGAAAACGGCAAAGAGGTCAACTCTGGTCGGATGAACCTGGGTGTCGTTACCGTCAACCTGCCACGGATTGCATTGGAAGCTCATGGCGACAAGCAATTGTTCTGGCAGATCTTTGCTGAAAAGATGAATATTGCTAAGATTGCCCTGGACTACCGGATTAAACGGACCAAGGAAGCTAAGCCAGAAAACGCACCACTGCTCTACATGTATGGCGCATTTGGCAAGCGGCTGAAAAAAGACGACAGCGTTGATGAGGTCTTTAAAAACAGCCGGGCGACCGTATCATTGGGCTACATCGGCTTGTATGAAGTCTGCTCAACGTTCTACGGTCCAAAGTGGGAACATAACAAAGAAGCTCACGATTTTGCGGTTTCGATTGTCAAGGAAATGCATGACCTGTGTGCCGAGTGGGAAAAAGAGGAAGGCTACCACTTCAGCGTCTACTCCACGCCAGCCGAGTCTTTGACAGACACGTTCTGCCGGGATGACGAAAAGAAGTTTGGTCTGGTTGAAGACGTTACTGATAAGGAATACTACACCAACAGCTTCCACTACGACGTTCGCAAGCACCCCACGCCATTTGAAAAGTTGACGTTTGAAGAAGATTTTCCTCAGTACGCGGCGGGCGGCTTTATTCACTACTGCGAATATCCCAACTTGCGCCAAAACCCGAAAGCCTTGGAAGCCGTTTGGGACTGGGCATACGATCATGTCGGCTATCTGGGTACCAACACCTCAATCGATCAATGCTTCAAGTGCGGCTTTAAAGGCGAGTTCAAGGCCACGGCGCGCGGCTTTAAGTGTCCACAATGCGGCAACACCGATCCCGCAACCTGTGACGTGGTTAAGCGGACTTGCGGCTACCTTGGCAATCCGCAGGCACGGCCAATGGTTCATGGTCGTCACGAAGAAATCATTCACCGGGCCAAGCATATGGATCCCGGCATGATCAAGACGGCCGCTGAATTCCAACGGAGCCGGCAGCTGGATGACAAGGCGCATGCCAACATCACCGGCGATCAGATCTAAGCAGGCTGCCAGGTTCTGGTTTAGTATCTGAATCAGTCAAGACACTCAGCTTGGTTTTAGGCAAAGTGCTGAAGCTGCGTCTTATAAAATGCGGCGCCTGAAATAAAAAAACGCGGCGGCTAGGGCAATGATCAGCACGTCCAAAATATGGCTGACTTAAAATAGTGCCGCGTTAGGCCTCAAAGCTTCAATCAAAATTAAACAACTCGTGAATACCGCTAAGGGTCCGCATTCGGCTAGACCGAACGTCGGGCCTTTATTGTTTTAGAAAGGAAGATATACATGGCAAAAGAACGTCCAATCAAACTCCCTAAGAATCCTAAACCCAAGGAATGGCTGGCTGAGGATCATTCCTTACAATACATTGCTGACTACAAGCCATTTAACTTTGTCGATGGTGAAGGGGTGCGCTGCAGTCTTTACGTCAGCGGCTGCCTGTTCAACTGTCCTGGCTGCTACAACAAGGCTGCGCAAAATTTTCACTATGGTCAGCCCTATTCACAGGAACTGGAAGATCAGATTATTGAAGACTTGGATCATGACTATGTTCAAGGACTGACGCTGTTGGGCGGGGAACCATTCTTGAACACCCAGGTCTGCTTAAAGATCATCAAGCGCGTGCGCAAGGAGTTTGGCCATACCAAAGACATCTGGTCATGGTCGGGCTACACCTGGGAAGAGCTGCAGCAGGAATCATATGACAAACTGGAAATGCTGAGCCTGATCGATATTTTGGTTGACGGCCGCTTTTTAGAAGGGCAAAAGGATTTGACGCTGCAGTTTCGAGGTAGTGCCAACCAGCGCATCATTGACGTGCAGAAATCATTAAAAGCCAACCAAGTCGTTATCTGGGATAAGCTGGTTCACTAGAAAAGAGGCCATCATGACACTAAAAATCAATCATCTGCATGCCATTATCAAAGAAACCGGCGAAGAAATCTTAAAAGGCGTTGATCTAACGGTGCCAACCGGTGAGATTCATGCCATCATGGGTCCCAATGGCACGGGAAAGTCAACGCTGTCAGAAACGATCATGGGCTATCCAGCCTATGAGGTTACGCAAGGTACGGTAGAGTTTGATGGTCAAGACGTCTTGAGTCTGCCAGTCAACGAACGCGCCAGACTGGGAATGTTTTTGGGGATGCAGTATCCGGCCGAGATTCAAGGAGTCAACAATGCTGATTTTATCCGCACGGCAATCAATGCTCAGCGTCCTGAAGATGATCCATTGCCA
>OGGZ01000501.1_pt1 | contig 42814 bp, 39 predicted proteins | sample 1571371 | NCBI WGS metagenome assembly OGGZ01 (sample SAMEA2582025, study PRJEB24529) | metagenome | biome: Human gut stool | place: China | collected 2011
TAATCATCGTCCGTTTTCTCTATCAGAAAAGTAACTGGACTTCCATTCTTCGACAGGGACTTTCCCTCATTTAAGGAATCTGTTTTTATACAGGTTCCTTTTTTAGGGCATCACCTTATAAGCAACTACACCCGCTATAGCTAGCACAGACACGTCTGTCTGCTCTCCCTAATTTATCTCATCCCAGTCAGCAGGAATATCCTCAACCGAGCCAAAACTCTTTAAAATAAATTTGTCATCAATTTCTTCAAACTCAACAAGATATTGTGTATTTTCTTTTTCACCCCAATACTCAAATGTAATTATGTTTGGTTTATCAATATCTGTAATAAATTCATTTATATCATCATATCTGTTAAACATCTTTTTCTCCTAACTATATTGAAGTATTCTTAACAGTCAAACAAATTTCATTAAATGAATCTTTTTGCTTATATACAATACTAATTATATCCTACTTAATTAATGAATCGGATATTGATATTCTTCCATTTTCTCCGAAATCATTAATTGTTTTTTCAAAATCATAAATCAATAATTCAGTTTTATTTCTAACACATTCCTTAATACACTGTCCAGATTTTCCAAAAACCATTGTCGGTGCTGTCTGAAAAGGCGAAGTAGCGTTTACTGAAATAGTCGTAGTAACATTTTCGACTGCACGAGTTTGTAGATGACCTCTAATCATACTGTATCGTTCCTTATCATCCATATCCGCTACATCATAAAATAAAATTACATTTACATCTGTATTCCTTTTATACAATTCTCTGAAAAATTCAGGAAATCTAATTTCAAAACAAATTCTAATTCCAAATACAACCCCCTCTATTTCAAATATTCCATCTTTATCTCCCTTTGTAAAATTATCATTATCCCATCCCCATAAAGCACGCTTATCATAAAACTTAATTTGTTTATTAGGCTGAAATAACAATGCTCTATTGTATATTTCTTTTTCTTTGAATATGGTTCCTACAATAAAAGAAATATCGTTTTTGTCAGCTATTGCCTGAAGTTTATCACACATTGACCTCACAATATTAAAATCGACACTTAATGAATTTAATATATCTCTGGGAGGATAGCCTGTTAATGAACATTCTGGAAAGATTAATAATTGAACACCTTTATGTTTTGCTAAATATATCGCTTTTTCTATTTCATTATAATTATCATATATATTTCCGGATATTGCAAATTGATATGCTCCAATTCTCATTTATCAATCATCTCCTTTTCCAGTATAAGAACATAGACTTCTGCTCTGTGCCGACCGAATAAACCTTATTTATACTTACTATTTGCACTTGTCAAATTAAGATAAGTATCCATACTTTTCATCCAAAGCAACGATATATCATACTTTCCCAATTTCTTTAGTTCTTCTATACCTTTTTTAAACATTGAGATAAAATCTCTTCTATCATTAAGTCCCATATTACCAGCTTCAAGTGGCAACGACGTGAAGCCTCCCTGCTTCTCCACTTTGTAATGTGCCTCTAATGCACGCATTTCAACTACTGTAGCATTTGATGGATTAATGTCATTTATATAAATTTTTCTTTCAAACTCTTCTCCATTTTCATCCACACCTTTAGCTAACACCACAGGATTTTCGTCCGTCGAATCATCAGCATATTTAAGACAATATGAAAGACCTGTACCATTACCTCCTGTCCACAACATATTATCTGTTGTGAATATCTGATATACCTTTGGTGTTTCAGCTGTATGAAATGCCTTTTCTGCAGATATAGAGGCTTTAATATTATTGTTTTTTTGTTTACCGTACAATGAATATACAGTATTTAGACTAGAACCAATGTGCATAATTTCTCCTATTTCAATATCATTTTATTGTTAAATACAGATTATCCTATAAACATATTCGCAATTACTTGTATAAAAACAAGCTCCTTTACAGCTATATAAATCAAAAGTTGTCTATTTAATCCAAAATATTAATAATTTCATTATATTCCTCATCGGTTAATACTTTAATCCATAAGCAGGGCTGAACATCTACAAATCCTGCTTTAAGCATTGTTTCTTGGTCCGGACTATCAATATAATATAATGCAGGCTTATCTTCTCCCATAACACGATATGTAGCGAGATTGCATAAAACTCCTTTGTAATATACTTTCATAGAAAATTACCTCCTACCGCAAACTTGTTCCTCTCTGCAAAATTACGATTTATTACCTCCCTATATTCATCTATTCCGCCGCATCTTCAGTCATACACGTATAGAAATTCGATACATTTATATCTTTCATATCTTCAAACTTTATATTTTTCCATACATCATCATTGAATTCAGATGATACCGCCTCTATAAATGGATCATAGATTTCTTTAAAGTGTTTATCCTTTTCTTCTTTTATCATCTCTTCTTTATGAGTCTGGGTTTTATCCTGAAGATAGTCGCTTATACATTTTATTATATAATATCCGTCAGGTGTTTCTACGATACCACTTACCTCATCTGTCTTTAATTGATATGCCGCATCTTCAAATTCCTGTATCATTTCGCCTTTGCCAAATTCATATTCTACTTTATCAGCATCGGTATTATTAGCTGCTAATTCCATAAAATCTTCTCCTTTATTTATGGAATCTAAGAGTTTTTGCATCTCTTTTTTAGATTTTTCTTTTTCTTCATCTGTATATTCTACCCTATTTCCCTTAGAATCTAATGTATATGTCTTAGAATAGATACTTGCTACTTTTATTACTTTAGCATCAGCATCACTTATTTCAGGATTGATATCCTTAGTAAGCTCTGTATAGACTTTATTAGCAAGTTTATAATCTGAATACGCCTTTTTAACATCATCTAATGTTACTTTCATATATTTTTTTTCAGTATCTGTAAGTGCATTGAAGTATTTTTCAGCATCTTCCTTTACCTTTTCTTTTTCATTTTCTGATAATTTTATTTTATTTTTCTTAGCTAATAAATCAAGTGCTTTAATTTCAGCTAACTGATTTTTGACATTATCTTTAACATAATCTTCTAATGTTACACCGCAGATGTCTTTGCTCCATATATCTGTACCATATGACTGCTCATATCTGTTCTTCTCTGTTGTAAGATATAACATTGCTTCGGATACACTAAATACACTTCCATTTATCTTAAATAATTCTTTATCTGACAAGCCCGTTGATAAAAATATTTTCTTACCACCTATACTACAGCCACATAAAAGCATTGAAGCGCTTAATGTAACTGCTATAACTTTAACTAATTTTTTTCTCATTTTTCCTCCATACTATGCATATTTTTCAATTGCACGAGCATATTTTTTTCACACTATACTATCAATATTTTTCACAATTATTTCGTATTATCTTAAATTTCTATACTATGTTGTAGTTCACTAATATTACTTAATATCATTCTAATAATATTAATATCATTCTAATAATATTAATATCTGTCATTTGCTATATCTTTAATGTCTAATGGATGTTCGGCTATACAGTCAGCATTTGCATCTATAAGCTCCTGTCTTGTTCTAAAGCCCCACGTAACACCAATTGTATACAAACCATAATTTTTGCCTGTCAACATATCTGTATTAGTATCGCCTACATAGATACAATTCTCTGGTGAAACTGACCACTTACCAAGAATTATATCTATTCCCTCACCTGATGGTTTCTTCTGATGGTCAGATCTCTGTCCTAACACTGCATCAAAGTAATTTTCGCCAAATAATAAATCTAATATACTTATGACATTTATATGTTCTTTATTTGAAAAGATAGCAATCTTTATTCCATTTTGCTTGAAATAATCGAATAACTCTCTTATACCATCATATGGCTTGACATTATATGTACAGCCTTCTTTGAATAATTCAATATATCTTTGCATTGCTTTTTCAAAATATTTAAGTTCTGTATCACCCGATGCAATCAATGCTCTTTTCACTAATTCAATCTGTCCGTCACCTGCAAATGTCTTAAATGCTTCGATAGGATGTTCCTTTAATCCTAACTCATTTAGGACTTTATTCAATGTGACACCAATAGATTCGACTGTATCAAGTGTAGTTCCGTCCAAATCAAATATTGCACCACGCACCTTATCCATAGGTTTTCTTCTACCAGTTACTAAATCAATTCCAAAATGTTCTCTTGCTTCATTAAATAATCTTGAAACTGGTAAACCAACCACGTTGTTATAATCACCATTTATTTTTTCAACATATTTAGCGAATTTTCCCTGAATACCGTAACTTCCTGCCTTATCCATAGGTTCATCTGTAGCCACATATTCAAAAATATCTTCTTTAGATAAATTTCTTACAAATACATCTGTCTTTTCCTTAAATGTAATCTCTTTTCTGACATTTCCTGACAAATATATCATAGTAACGCCTGTATATACCTGATGCTTATGACCTGATATGGAACTAAGCATATTAACGGCATCTTCCTTATCGGATGGCTTACCAAGAATTTTATCATCAAAAGCAACTATTGTATCTGCACCTATAATAACTGTATCACCTTTTATCTCAAGCTGGCTTTCTATATCTCTTGCTTTCTGTTCTGATAATTCCTTGACTACCTCTTCCGGTACCACCTTTGTTATTATCTCTTCTTTCGAACTTGGCATACATCTGAACTGTATACCAATCTGTTCTAGCAATTCCTTACGTCTTGGTGACTTTGAAGCAAGTATAATATCTATCATAAAATTTATCCTTTCTTTCTACTTTTCTTACATTTCCTGTTAATTTATCACTATCTCAATGTGGTTAGTATGTCCTCGAAACATACTCCATCCTCTTTAGGAATATCTCTTTCCTCCGATATAACCAGACATTCTCTTATGAATTTAGAAGCCTTTTCCACCGAAGTCTTAAATTCTACGTTATTTACGGCATCTGCCGATATAATTGCCGAAAATATATCGCCTGTTCCCGAACGCTCTCCACCGACTTTTACACTCTTAAGAAATTCGTTCGTTACATTTTTCTCATATACATAATCGCAAATATAATTTTCTCTGTTAATTCCCGTAATTACAACTTTCTTAGGTCCTGATGCAGATATTTTTTCTGCCATCTTTGCAATTTCTACATCATCATTTATAACTTTATCGTAATCATTTCCGGTTAAAATGCATGCCTCCGTAATATTCGGTGTTACAATATCTGCCTGCTCAACTAATTCTTTCATACGTCTACATAAATCCTCAGTATATGTTGCATATTTAACGCCATAATCGCCCATAACCGGATCAACTATCACTACAGTATTATCTTTCTTAAAATATCTGATAAAACTTTTAACTATTTCAATCTGTTTGGCATCGCCTAAGAAACCTGTTGAAATCCCTTCGAACTCCAAACCTAATTTCTTCCAATTATCAATATATTCTTCCATCTTATCCGTATAATCATCAAAAAAATACTCGGGATAAGCAGTATGATTAGAGAAAATAGATGTAGGTACAAGACAACATTGTACCTTAAGTGCCGAAATAACTGGCAATGATACAGCTATTGAGCATTTACCAAATCCAGTGAAATCATTAATTACTGCAATTTTCTTCTGATTGTTATGCGACATATATGCTCCATTCCTAATATAATATAATTCAAAATTTTTATCATAAATCAGCTTTATTTTACAACAAATACGATAATTAGTAAACATAATTATCCGCTTTTAAATTCACTTGCCATATGTTATTATACTTACAGATACAAGAATTTTCTAACCTGACACTTAATATTTCCAAAGGAGAAAACCGAATGAGTAAAAGACAAAATATTATTGCCATTATAACTATCCTGATTATCATATTAGTTATGGTATTTCTTAAAGATGTAAAGGTTAATCGTAATTCAACAGTTAAAGATACTGATGAAGCATCTTCCATTAATTCCGACAATACTAATTCAACTGATAACGAAATTGTTATCAATGGAAATAATTCCGATATCATCAATTCTGATACTAATACTTCTGACAATAATACCATTTCAAGTGATATTCCTAATCAGTCAGTTAATAATTCTGAACCAGATAAACCATATACAGATATAAATCTCGTATTTACAGGAGATATTCTTTTAGCCGACAATCTCTATAATGCTTATTTACAATCGGGTGTTACAGGCTTTATCTCGCCTAAGATAGCGGATATTCTTAAAAATGCAGATATAACATTTATAAATGAAGAATTTCCATTTAGTAATCGGGGAACTCCTGAAGCAGGCAAAGAATATACTTACTGTGTTCCTCCTGAACGTGCAAAGATTTTCAATGATATGGGAGTTGATATAGTTTCAATATCTAATAATCATATCTTAGATTATGGACAAGATGCACTGGTTGACACATTTTCTACACTTGATGAATATGGAATTGATTATATTGGTGCCGGTAAAGACTTAGAACGTGCCAAAAAGCTGATTACTTATAAAATTAATGGTAAAACCATTGGTTTTCTCGCTGCTTCCCGGGTTGTACCAAATGGAAGCTGGTATGCCCTTAATGAAACTTCTGACCATGCTGCAAGGCCGGGAGTATTCACAACTTATGATGATACTGCACTTTGTGAAGAGATAAGAAAAGCCAAAGAAATATGTGATTTCGTAATTGTATATGCTCATTGGGGAATTGAACGTCAGGAGGTCGCTGCTGATTACCAGAGAAATATGGCATACGACTACATTAATTCAGGTGCAGATTTAGTAATAGGAAGCCACCCTCACGTTATGCAGGGTGTGGAATTCTATAACAACGTTCCTATCGTCTACAGTATGGGTAACTTTTTATTCAGCAATTATTATTCACGCACTACCGTTCTTACCTGTAAGATTAAAGAGGATAATACCTGCGAGATTTCATTTCTTCCCTGTGGAAGTAAAAGTTACTACACCTCAGAAACTGACGATGCCGGTGTTAAAGAATTCTATGATTTTCTTAACAGAGTATCCTTTAATGTAACGTTTGATTATGAAGGCAATATTACTCATTCTTAGTGTCAGAAGAATAATATCTGCCTTATTAATCCAATAATCAGTAAATGTAACGGATAATAAGCATAGAACAGCCACTTACTTTTATTATAGCACTTTTTCCCGTTATACATATATATTGGAATTAGTGCGAGTACAGCAAATCCCTGTACTCCTCCGATTAATTCCATATTTGTATATGCTTCAAATAATCCCATTAATACCTTATTAAATCTCAATGCATAGAACCAATATATCATCAATATTCCATAGAATTCATAGTCACTTCTTATGAATATTGCAACCCCACAGGCTAATATTACAATTATTCCCTCTAATACATATGAAATAAGTTTGAGTTCATTAAACTGGTGCTTCCTTATGAACTCAATACATTCTAACATTATTAAACCTGTTAATAGAGTAAAATAGATATTCTGATATGATTTTACATATATTTTTCCGAAAATTGCCCAGTCAAAAAACGGTTCTGATATTACAGCAAATATTAACATTCTTCCAATGTATTTTCTTATATTCTTCGTATAAAAGAAACCATTTACTAACATAAAGCAATATATTGGAAATGCAATTCTGCCTATAATCCTCAAAAAACCATACTGTGGCATCAAAACTGCCCCAATATGGTCTATCGTCATTGTAATTACGGCTATTAATTTTAAATGAAATGAATTAAATATTTTTAGTCTATGCTTTCTTTCTTCCATGATTTTTATAACCTTTTATTTCCGTTTTCTCGGTTTCAGGAGCGTCCTCACTTACAAGTACAAGTACACATCTTGGAGGAACTTTTATAGTTCTTGCAAGCTTCGTTTTACCATCTTCTATCTCGGCACTATATTCCTCATCAGTACAAAATGCCTGTTTCCACTCCTTATTCTTACCTGCTGTTGGAAGTCCTAAATGTTTTGTCTCCCAATGCATATTGAATGCCATATATATATTTTCTTCTGGTTCTTTTCCTGCTATTTTACAATATTTCCCATATAGCATTACTCCGAACTGTCGTCTTAATACATCATATTCTAAACTCCATGTCTTATCTGAATGAAATGACATATCAGGCATACCAAGTGAGCGGTAATCCTTTAACTGCATAGGTTTCTCCATATGTAAAATATTATGTGCCTTTCTGAATTCTATGACTTTTTTTACAAATTCCAAGAATTTCTCATTCTTCTTTGCTAATCTCCAGTCAATATATGATGTATCATTATCCTGACAATATGGATTATTATTGCCTCCACACGAATTGCCAAACTCATCTCCTGCATAAATCATAGGTGTTCCCTGACTAAGCATTAACAGACATATCGCATTTTTAAGCTGTCTCCATCTTAAATTAACCACAGATTTTCTCTTAGTTTCACCCTCATATCCACAATTCCAGCTATAATTCTCCTCGATACCGTCTTTATTATATTCACCATTTTCTTCATTATGTTTAACTGCATACGATACCATATCCATCATTGTAAATGTATCGTTGCTTGCGAAATAATTAACCGGTGCAGCAAAGTCTTTATTATAACGTATTCTGAATGCCATATCATTTACCTGTCCCTCATCGCCCTTTAAGAACTTTCTCGCTATATTCATAAATACCCTGTTAGATTCTCCTAAATGCTTATGTGTTGAGAAATCATCATTTTCAAAACCATAACTTATGATTTTTGTATCAGCCAAATATGGATCTGAACTTATTGCACCTCTTATATCATCGCTCATATTACAATGTATTCCGTCAATATGATAATTTATAACCCAATGTCTGAAGCAATCAATCATGTAATTCGGTGTTATTTCCTTATCAAACGAGAATTCCATACATACCTCTATATTATTCTTATGCAATTCCTTAACCATTGACTTAAATTCATAGATTGCACTCTTTCCATCCTTTCTAGAAGAATAAGCAACCTTTGGCATAAGATAATCTGCATCTGTATATCCCCAGTAATTGACTTTCCCATTCTTCATATGTGAATTCTCGTTAAATTCATATGCGGGCATAAGCTCTACCATTGTTACTCCAAGGCTCTTGAGATAGTCAATTCGTTCAACAATTCCTGCAAATGTACCCTTTTTCCTGACTTTTGAATATCTATGTTTCGTAAAACCTCTTACGTGCAGCTTATATATAATACTATCTGAGAATTCTATTGCAGGTTTTACATCACCCTCCCAGTTAAATTTATCATTATATACTGCTGAGGTCTTAACTTTATTATCATTTTCACCAAATATCTTAGTTCCATTAATCATTTTCGCATATGGATCAGTAATTACTTTATTACCAATACGGTAATTGTAATCAAATTCTGAAATTGCAATTCCCTGTATACACATTGCATATACCTTACCAAACTTCATCTCCTCTGTAAATACAATCTCTGTTACGATTTCTAATGTCCCTTTTCTATATAATATTATTGAACACCTTGTATCTTCTTTTCCTGGTACCATAACCGCAAAGTTAATTCCATCATTTGTTTTCATTGCACCTAATGGCATTGGAATTCCTACTTTAACTTTGTAGTCTATTTCATATGATTTTGTCATTTCTAGCCTCCAACTTAACTAACCTATATTTGTCCTGACTAATCCATAACCAGGAATTTTTCTTCCAGCATTTCTCTGATATTGTCATTAATTATGTACATTATACCATAATTTTTAGAATAATCTATTAATTTGTACTGTTTACGCGTATATTTTTTAAATTTGGCTTGCAAATTAACTGATTTACTGTAAAATAGGTACTGAATGGCTTTTTGTCATATAAGATTATTAAATAGGAATTCGTATATAATTCAGAAATGAGGTTACAATGATTAGTGCAAATAACATTACCCTTCGAATTGGTAAAAAAGCTCTTTTCGAAGATGTAAACATTAAATTTACAGAAGGCAATTGCTATGGGCTTATTGGTGCAAATGGTGCCGGAAAGTCTACTTTCCTTAAGATTTTATCAGGACAGTTAGAATCTACTAATGGTGAAATCGTCATTACACCGGGTCAGCGTCTTTCATTTTTACAGCAGGACCACTTCAAATATGATGAATACCCTGTTTTAGATACGGTTATTATGGGTAATGCCCGTCTTTATGAGATAATGAAAGAAAAAGATGCTATCTATGCTAAAGAAGATTTTACAGAGGAAGATGGTATCAAAGCTGGTAAATTAGAAGAGGAATTTGCAACTTTAAATGGTTGGGAAGCTGAATCTGATGCAGCCACTTTACTTAATGGTCTTGGAATTGAAACAGACCTCCATTACAAATACCTTAAAGAATTAAAAGGTAGTGAGAAAGTCAAAGTATTACTTGCACAGGCATTATTTGGTAATCCTGATATTCTTCTTCTCGATGAGCCTACTAACCACCTTGACTTAGATGCAATTGCATGGTTAGAAGAGTTCTTAATTAATTTTGAGAATACAGTAATTGTTGTATCTCATGACAGATATTTCTTAAATAAAGTCTGCACACAGATTGCAGATATAGATTATGGTAAGATTCAGTTATACGCAGGTAACTATGACTTCTGGTATGAATCAAGCCAGTTACTTATCAAACAGATGAAAGAAGCTAATAAGAAGAAAGAAGAGAAAATCAAGGAATTACAGGACTTCATCCAGCGTTTCAGTGCTAATGCTTCTAAATCTAAGCAGGCTACTTCGAGAAAGAGAGCCCTTGAGAAAATCGAATTAGATGATATTAAACCATCAAGCAGAAAATATCCTTATATTGATTTCCGTCCTAATCGTGAAATCGGTAACGAAGTTCTTACTGTTGAACATTTATCTAAGACTATTGATGGTGTAAAAGTCCTTGATGATATCTCATTTATTATCGGCCGTGAAGATAAAGTTGCTTTCGTCGGTGCAAATGAAGCCGCTAAAACTACTTTATTCAAGATTCTCACAGGTGAAATGAAACCTGATGAAGGTAACTATAAATGGGGAATTACAACAACTCAGGCATATTTCCCTAAAGACAGCACTAAGGAATTTGATACTGATGATACAATTGTTGACTGGCTTACAGGATATTCAGAGATTAAAGATGCCACATATGTACGTGGTTTCTTAGGAAGAATGTTATTTGCCGGAGATGACGGTATGAAACGTGTTAAGGTATTATCCGGTGGTGAAAAAGTTCGTTGCTTATTATCTAAGATGATGATTAGCGGTGCTAACGTCCTTATCCTTGATGAGCCAACTGACCACTTAGATATGGAATCAATTACAGCACTTAATAATGGTCTTACTAAATTCTCAGGTGTTATTCTCTTCTCTTCAAGAGACCACCAGATAGTACAGACTACTGCTAACAGAATTATGGAAATTGTAAATGGTAAATTAATTGACAAGATCACAACTTATGACGAATATCTTGAAAGTGATGAAATGGCAAGAAAACGTCAGGTTTATTCTACAGACGAACAGGATAGTGATAATTAATGAATTATATTGATTTACATGTACACTCAACAGCCTCTGATGGTTCTTATACACCATCAGAGCTTGTACATTATGCAATTGAAAAAGGTCTTATCGCTTTCGCACTTACAGACCACGATACTACTTCAGGAATTGACGAGGCCCTTAACGAGGCTGAATTAATAAATGATTTCTCTCCTATAAAGGTTATTCCCGGAATTGAATTATCCGCTGAATATAAAGGTAAGGATATACATATTCTTGGACTTAATATCGACTACCGTAATAAGGAATTTCAGAAAAAAATTGAATATTTTAGAAATATCCGAGCCGAAAGAAATGTCAAAATGATTGAACTTCTTAATAAACACGGCTTTAAGATTACAGAAGAACAGTTAAAGGAACGTTTTAAAGATGCGGTAATAACAAGAGCGCATTTTGCAATTATGCTTGTTGAATGTGGTTATGTTAAAGATAAGGACATCGCTTTCAAGAAATACCTAAATCCCGGTTGTCCATGTTATGTTCCACGAACGCGAATAAATGTTATAGATGCCATTTCACTAATACATTTAGCAAATGGTAAAGCGGTGCTTGCACACCCACTTCTCTATCATTTTAGTGAGGCAGAATTAGATTCTCTTGTTGCCTTATTAAAAGAGAATGGCTTACAGGGTATAGAAGCTATTTATTCCTCTAATAAATGGAATGATGAGAGCAGAATGAAACAACTTGCCCAAAAATATGATTTATTTATAACAGGCGGTTCTGATTTCCATGGACTTGCAAAACCTACATTAGATTTAGGTATTGGATATGGTGACCTCAAAGTCCCTGAGAAACTACTTTCTAATATTTTAAATGATTAAATTCATATTACAAAGGCCGGTACAATATGCATTTTATTTAAATGTGGTATTGTACCGACCTTTTTATTTTTCTGAACTTATTATTAGAAATTCATATGCTATGATTGTGCCGTCTGTGACTGCGATTCTGTTTCTCCGGTCGTTTCTGTCTCTTTACCTGCACCTTTACAGAAATCTCCATAAAGTTTGAAATCATCATATACTACATTCCATTTACCCTTAGCTCCTGCTGTAACTGCTACGTATTTACTGCCGTCACTTTCAGCATAACTTACAAGGCAATGTCTTGCTTCCTGTGTATATCCTGTTTTACCTGCTTTTATCTCAACTCCCGGAACTTCATTACCATACATTCTGCTGAACATAGTGCTTGTAAGAAGTATTCCTTCTGGGTGTTTCTCTGTAACTTCAGTTGTATACTGATATGTTGATAATATCTTTGCGCAAGTCTCATTGTTCATTGCATATTCAAGTATCATCGCCATTTCTACAGGGGTTGTATAGTGATTCTCATTATGTAATCCTGAAGTATTCGTAAAATGTGTATTCTTAAGTCCAAGTTCCTCACACTTCTTATTCATAAGTTCAACAAATGCTTCTTCACTTCCTGCTATCATCTGTGCTAACCCTACTGCACCGTCTGCACCTGATGGAAGAATTAATCCATACATTAAGTCTCTTGCCGTTACCTCTTCGCCAGGCTCAAAGCCTGCTCTAGAAGCACTGTCTCTATATAATGGATCTATAATTTCACTTGTCATTGTGAATTTATCGTCCATACTTTTAACATTTTCCACTGCTACAATTAATGTCATTACCTTTGTCATGGAAGCAGGATATATTCTTGCTTCTGCGTTTCTTCCCGCTACAAGCTTATTGTTAGTCACATCAATTACAGCTATATATGGACTTAAAAGTTCTGCAGAAGTTAATTCCGTATAGTTCTCAGCTTTCTCAGGATATTTAACCGCATTTGCCAATTTATTATTATCTTCTTGATTACCAGTATTAACAGTATTATTATCTTCTGGATTATCAGCAGCTTCACCACTTGTCGCAGCTTTTACGTCTTTTAACTTATTGCTCTTGTGTTTTGATGTACAGCTTTTTATCCCAGATACTATTCCAAAAATTATTCCTATCAATATGAATAGTAAAATTGTACACCTTATTACACATTGTATTCTGCGTTTTAATCGTCGGTATTGTCTTGATGACATCCTCTTTGATGCTCTGTAGCCTGATGCCCGTCTTCTTGATACTCGTCTGTATGATGCCATTTTATTTAATGCCCCTCTTATTTGCCCTCGTATTTAATTACAGATTCTACTCTGTATCCATCAAGCTTGTCTCTTCCGTTAAGTCCCTGTAATTCCATAAGGAAGCAGATTCCTGCTACTTCACCGCCAAGCTGCTCTACTAACTTAATAATAGCTTCGATTGTTCCACCTGTTGCAATTAAATCATCGATAATTACAACTTTCTGTCCAGGCTTAATAGAATCTTTATGCATCTCAATGGTAGCCTTTCCGTACTCTAAATCATAATCCATTGAAATTGTCTCACATGGAAGTTTACCCTTTTTACGGACAGGTACAAATGCCTTATTTAAATTATATGCGATAGGCACACCGAATATAAAGCCTCTTGATTCAGGTCCTACTACTACATCAAAATCAATGTCCTTAACAAGATCCTGCATGCTGTCTATTGCTAAATGTAATCCGTCTGCATCCTGTAATACACTTGTTACATCTCTGAAAATAATTCCTTCTTCCGGAAAATCATTAATACTCCTTACGTATTCTTCAATTTTTTTCATAACATTTACTTCCTTTCAACTTATATTTATGCATTTTGCATTTATCTTTAATTTCTATTTTTTAGCACATTATGTATAATTTTATCACGAATAACGTTTAATAACAACTCTAATATTCTTAAAGCCACGATATTCATTTATCTCCGGATAATAGATTATACTTAATCTGATATTATTTTCTCTTCCATTTAATGCATTATCCACATCAGTTTCAGAGAATTTATTCTTTAAATAGTCCATAAATACTACTTCTTCTTCGAAGCAGGTTGCATCTATCGTTGTTCCTGCCTCATTTCTGACACTTAATGATATGACATTTCTGTTTTTACCAAATACCCTTATTCTGTTTATTCTGCATTTTTCTGCAAATACAGGTCTTTCATTAGCTCTTCCAAACGGTTCTAATATATCAAGCTGTTCTATAAAATCAAAAGATAAATATTCAAATGGCAATGCCACATCTATCCATACTTTCTCAACTAACATATCCTCAGTAATTCCATCACTAGAATTAAGATATTCCCTGAAAATGTCTATTCTGTCTTTATCAATGGATAAGCCTGCTGCCATCTTATGTCCACCATATTTTATAAATAAATGCTCATCTGTTGTATTTTCCTGTCTGAATCTGGTATCTGCCTTAACCATTTCTTCATACATTGAATATCCCTCTATGGAACGTCCTGAACCTTTAACACCTTCCTCACAGTCCGTAAGCACAAATACAGGTTTATAATATATTTCCTTAATTCTTCCCGCTATAATTCCTGCAAGACTTTCGTGACAATCGTGAAGATATACAACTATCACATTCTGATTTGTATATCTATCATCATTTTTTAAAATATCTAATGCCTTTTCTGTATAAAATGCTGTCATATCCTTACGTTCATCATTAATATCCTTCAATTCAATAGCCTTTATCACTGCTTCATTTTCCGATGTACATCTAAATAGTTCAAATGCTTTCCTCGCTGTATCTAAGCGACCACCTGCATTTATACATGGACCAATTATAAATGATATATGATAACTGCTAATAACCTTGCCTGTTAATTCATTAGCTTCAATTAATGCCTTAAGACCTTTATTATCAATATCATTTATATGTTTTAATCCATTTTTAACAATTGTACGGTTCTCACTTACCAGGTCAACAATATCCCCCACAGTTGCAATTGCCGCAAATACAAGAAATTCACGCATAAATTCTTCTTTAGATATTATATCCTCTGATTTTACATCATTTGCAACATCTATTGTATATGTTCCATTCAAATAAACCGATTCATATATTGCATCAATTACCTTATAGGTAATTCCTGCACCACATAATTCTTTGAATGGATATGTGCAATCAGGCTGTTTCTGGTCTATTACAGCATCAGCTTCAGGAAGTATATATATCTTACCTCCCTCAGTAATCTCAAATGGAACCTCATGGTGGTCTGTAATCACTATATTTATTCCTAGTTGTTTAGCTAATTTAACCTGTGATGATGCTGCAATTCCGTTATCACAGGTTATTATAAGCTCTATCCCATCATCATATGCCTTTCTAATCAGTCTTTCATTTAGACCATATCCATCTACAATACGCTCTGGCACATCAAAATCAACTATTCCGCCTAATCTTTCAATTCCTGATGTTAATATATAACCTGAACATATTCCATCAATATCATAATCTCCGATAACCCTGATTTTCTTTCTATCATTAATGGCGGCTACGATAATTCTTACTGTTTCTTCCATTCCCTTTAACAGAAAAGGCGAATATAATTCTTCTATATCCGCATCAAGATATTCCTTAAATTCTTCTTCACTTATAATATCTCTGTTTCTGATAATTCTTGCAATTACAGGACTTATATTAAATTTATTACCTAATCCATTAAAATCTGCTTTCTTGGTCTGAATTAACCATTTTTCCATGGAGAACTCCTTTATCATCTTCTTATGTTAAATATTAAAGCCATTCAAGATTAAGTTGAATGGCTTTAAATTCATGTAATATTTAAATTATACTATTTTGTTTTCTTTTTTGCTGCATTCTTATTATCATCTGTTTTCTTGCCATATTTATTCTTAGATAACATATACCATAATGAACCTGTGATAAATACTGAAGAATAACCACCTGCGATGATACCAACCATAATTGGTAATGCAAATTCCCTTATTGATGCAACACCTAAAACGTATAATACAGCTACCATTACAAATGTTGTAAATGATGTATAAATACTTCTTGTAAGTGTCTGTGTAATACTGTCATTAACAACCTGTTTTAAATCAACATCTCTTGCATTTGCTTTCTCTGCAAGGTTCTCTCTGATTCTGTCGAAGATAACGATTGTTGCGTTAATTGAATAACCTACGATTGTAAGCATACAAGCGATAAATGTTGTACCAACCGTTGTTCTTGATACTGCATAGAAACCAAGTACAACTAAAACATCGTGAAGTAATGCTATTACTGCACTGCCTGCGAATTTAAGATTCTTAAATCTTAACCATATATATATTAACATACATATTGTTGCAAGCACTACTGCTATTATTGCATCTTTCTGCATCTGGTCGCTGACACTTGAGCTTATGTTAGTTTCTTCAAAGTCATTTTCACCGTCCTGTAATACAGCACCAAATTTCTCAATAAGAAGATTCTTCATCTCTTCTCTTGTATTATCATCTAAGAATGTTGTCTTAATAACAAATTTATTAGAATTAGTTTCTTTCTGACCCTGAATATCTTCGCTATCAATAACCTTTGCAATCTCAGGTTTAATCTTGTTATTAAAATCATCAACTGTATAATCATCTGTAAATTCAACTGTTGTAGCTGTACCGCCCTTAAATTCGATACTATAGTTGAATGCTCCGTCACCATTATTTGAGCTTATTGCCATATAACCTAAGCCACCAATAATAACTACGATAGCAACAGCGAACCAGATAACTCTGTTCTTAAGGAAATCAATTGTTTTTCTTTCTTTCTGAACACCGTAGAATTTCTTATCCTTAAATCCCATATTATACATAAGATATAAGATGAATCTTGAAACTACCATTGCTGTAAACATTGATAGAACAATACCAATTGCAAGTGTATTAGCAAATCCCTGAACAGGACCTGAACCCTTCCACATAAGCACTAATGATGCTATAAATGTAGTAATGTTACCATCTACGATTGCTGAAGTTGCTTTCTTGAAACCAATCTTTATAGCTGAATCTGTTGTCTTACCTGTAGCAAGTTCTTCCTTAATTCTTGCGTAAATAATAACGTTAGCATCTACCGCCATACCAATTGATAAGATAATACCTGCTATACCAGGCAATGTAAGTGTTAAATCAAAACCATTTAATACAAGTAATTCCATAATTGTGTATAATGCTAAAGCAATACTTGAAACTACACCAGGAATTCTGTATACGATAATCATAAATACCATTACGATTATTAAACCTATTAAACCAGCAATCAAGCTTGTCTCAATAGCATCATTACCAAGTTTTGCACTAACTACTTTTGAACTTATCTCTTCAAGTTCAAGACTAAGAGAACCAATTCTTATTGTTGAAGCAAGGTTATTAGCTGCTTCCATTGATTCCTGTCCCTCAATTATTGCTTCACCGTCAGTAATCTGAGCGTTAACTGTTGGTGAACTGATTATTTCATCATCATACAAAATAGAAATTGTTTTACCATAATTTTCTTTTGTTGCTTCCGCAAATTTAGTTGTGCCACTCTTTGTCATTGAAAGTGTAACTACATACTGTGTTGCATTAGTTGTGTCAGATGATCTTGCCTGTCCCTGTGCATCTGCAATCTCATCACCTGATACCCATACTTTATATCTCTTACCATCTTTTGTCTCATATAAAGGATATGTATCATCACCCTTGAAACTATCATCAGCTTCTGTAACAAACATTAATGAACCAGGTTTACCAAGCTCCTCTAATACTGCCTGTGCATCATAAGCACCAGGAATATCAACTGTGATTTTATCATCACCCTCTGAATAAACCTCTGATTCTGTACTAAATTGAGCTACACGCTTCTCTAACTTATATTTAGTATCATTTAACTGCTCTTTTGTAAAGTCTTTATCCTTTACTTTATAGGTAACACTTACGCCTCCTTTAAGGTCGAGACCAAGTATTATGTTTTTGGCTGCACCGATATTATGTGAGCCTACACCAAATCCCGATACAAGTCCTACTGCAACAATAAGTATCAATGTTACAATAAATGCGACTGTACTTTTTACTTTACTATGTTTCATCACTTTTTCCTTTCTCTCATTTTCCTTTATGGTTTTTTTACTACTTCTTATTGTTTCTTATTACTTCTTATTGTTTCTTATTACTTCTTATTGTTTCATGTTATTTCTAAATTATTACTCTATTCTGAATCATCTGCTAATGCTGCTTTAATCATAATTGCACATTCAACTCTTTTTCTCTCCATTTCACAACCAATGTCATAAGCATCAGTAATTGAACCATGGAATTTATATGAATTTGCTGCACAGCCTCCGCTGCAATAATATCTTGCAAAACAGTCCTGACATTTTTCTTTAGCATATACATTACACATTTTAAATTCGTCGCAGATTTCCTGTTTCTTGATTCCTTCGAACACATTTCCCAAAAGGAACTCTTCTTGTCCAACAAATTGATGGCATGGATATAAATCTCCCCATGGAGTTACCGCAAGATATTCTGTTCCTGAACCACAACCTGACAATCTCTTTGCAACACATGGTCCCTGTTCTAAATCAATCATAAAATGGAAGAAATTGAATCCATTTCCCTCTTTCTTTCTCTTAATAAATTCTTTTGCAAGCTTATCATATTCTTCCATTATCACCGGAAGATCCTTTTCTTTTATAGCATATTTTTCATCATCTTCACCTACAACCGGCTCTATTGACATCTGCTTAAAACCTAAATCTGCAAAATGAATTACATCATTTGAAAAATCAAGATTATTATGTGTAAATGTACCTCTTACATAATAATTTGTCTGATTTCTGCTATCTGCAAGTTTTTGGAATTTAGGAACAATCAAATCATAACTTCCTTTTCCATTTCTGAATGGTCTCATCTCATCATTTACTTCTTTACGACCATCTAAGCTAAGAACAACATTTGACATCTCTTTATTGACGAATTCCATTACTTCATCATTAAGTAATACACCATTCGTTGTCAATGTGAATCTGAAATTCTTATTATATTCTTCTTCTTTAGAACGTCCATATCTGACTATTTCTTTAACAACCTCCCAGTTCATAAGAGGCTCTCCTCCAAAGAAGTCAACTTCAAGATTTCTTCTGTTACCTGAATTAGCAATCAGAAAATCTATTGCCTTTTTACCAACCTCAATGCTCATTAAGGCTCTTCTTCCATGATATTCTCCCTCTTCTGCAAAACAATATTTGCATGCTAGGTTACAATCATGTGCAATATGAAGACATAATGCTTTTACGACTGTCTTTCTCTTTTTAAAATCTGTTATGTATTGTTTATAAACATCTTCCGTAAATAATAACTCTGAGTCCGCTAACTCCTTTACCTCATCATAAGCTTCACTAATCACATCTTCTGAATAGTTATCTTTCAATTTATTCATAATCTCATCTTTTGAATTATCTTCATAAAGTGAAATTACATCATAACAGGCATCATCTACTACATGTACAGAACCGCTATTTACATCTAATACAATATTATATCCATTATTTTTATATTGATGAATCACAATATTACCTTACCTTTCTAACGCACGATAACAGAGTCAATGCAAGCACCGGCTCTGTTATTTAGAATTATCATTTTCGTAATTCTTTATAAGGTGAATTATTTATTTTCACAGCTCTGATTTCCAACTGTACAAGATGTCTTACATGCTGACTGGCATGATGTCTGACATTCTCCACAACCACCTTTTTTCATTGTCTCTTTTAAAGTTCTTGTGCTTAAAGTCTTTACGTGTTTCATGGAAAATCCTCCTTTAATTCTTTAACTTGGATTATTATAACATAAATCACGAATAATTCAAAGTTTTTTTTAATTACTAATCATTCCCCCTAACATTCCTCCAGTCAGACAGCTAATCATGGCAATAATCATTCTGCCCGAAAACATATTTCCACCACTTCCAAACATTGCCGAACATATTATCAACAATACAAAATATACTGCACCTATCATAAGTCCAGACAGATACTTCTTACTCTCATTTACTTTTCCAAATATAAAACCACCAATAAATGTTGTAATTAAATATGTAATAACAGCACCTATTCTTATGCCATTTTCATCAATTTCCGCTTTATAAAATAATAATGTCATTAATAAAATCATAATTGCTGTAGATATAATCATAAAAACTATTGTCTTGATTATAGGAAATATTTTATTTTTCACTCTCTTCCTCCTGATTAATAACTATTTAATTTTTACAAACTCCGGCAAAATATATATTTTTTTATAATTTTATTTACTATAATTATATTTTATGTTTTCATAAATTAGTACAAAACACTTTACACCTTTATAATTTTAGGTTAAAATTCCCTTGAACATTTCAATATGTTTAATTCATATATATGGATATATATTATAAATTTATCTAAATTCAAAAAGCAAAAAAAAAATTTAAGGAGAATCAAAATTGAGTAGTTCAGAAATAACACTTCTATTAGTTCTAATCGTTTTACTTTTATTATCTGCCTTCTTCTCATCAGCAGAAACGGCATTTATTACTGTAAGTAATATAAAAATACGTTCACTCATTGAAGAGGGTAATAAAAAAGCAATCTTAGTTAACAGGATTATAGAAAACAAATCCAAGATGTTAAGTGCAATATTAATAGGTAATAACCTTGTAAACATTACCGCTTCAGCTCTTGCAACACTTCTTGCACAGAAGATGTTTGGCGAATATGCGATAAGTTTTGCAACTGGAATACTTACAATACTTGTCTTAATCTTTGGCGAAATTACGCCTAAGTCACTTGCTACAATTAATGCATTAAAACTTTCTTTAGCTTATGCCAAAGTAATATACGGGATTATGTATATTTTAACACCTTTTATATTTGTCATAAATTTTCTCTCTAATTCTCTAATGAGACTATTAGGTGTTAATCCTGATGCTAAGACGTCTTCAATTACAGAAACAGAATTAAGAACAATTGTTGATGTCAGCCACGAAGAAGGTGTTATTGAAAAAGAAGAAAAACAGATGATTAACAACGTGTTTGATTTTGGTGATGCAATTGCATCCGATGTAATGGTTCCAAAAGTTGATATGACAATGGCAGATATCAATAGTACATATGATGAGTTAATACAGATTTTCAGGAAGGAGAAATATACAAGAATCCCTATTTATCAGGATACTACTGACAATGTAATCGGAATCATAAATATGAAGGATTTACTTTTATACAATCCTGAACATATATTTGATATCAGAAATTACCTCCGTTCTGCTTTCTTCACATATGAAGGGAAGAAAATTTCCGAATTAATGATGGAAATGAAAAAAACCTCTGTAAACATTGTAATCGTACTTGATGAATATGGTGTTACTTCAGGTCTTATAACACTCGAAGACCTCTTAGAAGAAATAGTTGGTGAAATTCATGATGAATACGATATAGATGATGAAGATGATGTAAGAGAAATCTCAAACAACAAATATCTTATAGAAGGCCACATTAAAATTTCAGATTTAAATGACCGTCTTGGACTCAGGCTGCATTCTGATGAATATGATTCAATTGGTGGTCTTATAATTGAGAAATTGGATCGTTTTCCTACACCTGGAGATAAAATCATTATCGACAATGTCTCGCTTAAGGTAATATCAATGGATAAAATGAGAATCAATACCGTAGAAATTACGATTTTTACACCTGTGGCTCCGCCTAGTAGCGACAAATAATTTTATATAATATCCGATGAAAATACTCTACTTATAAATAGACCAATACTAATTATTGCTATTTTTAGTTATTTCATCGGATATTTTTATATATAAAAATTTGGTTAGTACAGATGATTTAATTCTATTATGTATGTGCAAATTTTGATTTATTTATTTTATTGCCGCACCTGATAATATACAACCACTATATATTACATCATCATATACCATTCTCTGGGTCTCATATACAACTAATAATGAATAATCTGATATTGTCTGTGCAAATATTTCTCCACTATTTTCAGGTAAAAGTATTCTATATATGTAATTATCCAGCTTCTCCTCCAAAACTTCTTCAATTTCCTGCACTTTTCCACTATGTGAACTGCTGCCAAATATATTTTTATCACTCCATTTATTATTGGTTAATGTATAATATCCATCCTCATCTACTACTATACATGCAATTATTCGATTAGTTATTCTGTCTTTATTATATTCTTTAATATCTCCATATAACAACTCTGCTAATGTTTTTTTTAATACATTTTTAGTTATTTCTAAATCAATTTCACACTTATTATCTATATCTTTTGTATATCCACTTTTCAATGCCATAACTACCGAATTATCTACTGCCTTATTAATTTCTTCATCACAGATAATCTTCTTGAAAGCCATCTGATCCTTAAACTCATATATAGCGCAAAATGATAATATAATTCCCAGAAAGAGTATTGCATAATCAGTAATCTTCATCTTTTATACACCCTCCATAAAATACCACTACATTATCACTATTATCAACCACTTCAATTCTGAATATATCATTTTCTAAAAATTTATGACTTCCATCAGTCTTAAGTTCTTCTAATATCTGCTCTGTATAATCAATATCAATTGATTGACTATCTATATCATCTATCCCACTATTTATTTTTTCAAAACTATTTTCTATATTTTCACTATTATTCGGACTTTGGGAACTATTCTCCGGATTTTCAGTGTTATTCTTTGAATTCTTTATATGCTGTAACTTAATTTTATAAATCTTATCTGACTTTTGAATTTTATTCAGATAATCTGTATATAAATCACTATATAAGATTCCCTTATTACATACACTGTCAACAAAACATATTGTCTCCGTTAAAATATATGTCTGCTGCATATTATCCTGTCTCCAAGACAATATCTTTACCGGAACAATAAATAATGCTATACAACCTATAATAATAGCCACAACTTTTGAATAAATCTCCTCCATACTAATCTCCATTCTACAGGCATAAATTGCCCGAGGAATCGCGAACCAAATGTCATATTTGGCTCTGCGATAAATGCTATTTGTGATATCTGTTGCACAAATAGCTATGTGAAATAATTGAGCCATATCACAATTATTTTACACTAACCTCTCTATATCTATCAGAATACTGAATATATCTGTATTCTTTTTCCATAAGCCTGTCAATATTAAAAAGAATACTTAATGCAATTATGAACAATATAACACCTAATGCCTGATAAAACATTCTTATGCTATTTTCCATATTTATACCTGTTCGAATTTTACACCGGTAATTACATTGTTTCCATTTCTGATAACTTTTCCCTTGAAGCTCGCATATGGATTTATATAATTAGAAGCCGATGAAGAAATTGCCTGGTTGTAACTTTTAGTACTTTTCATCATTATTTCTCCTGATGAGATATCAAACTGATAGCCATAGAAATCATTAGAATTATTTGTAATAACGTTTATACCCACAAATTCTCCATCTAATTTTTTTATTGCATTTACTACTTCACTTCCTGATACAGTCACATTGTCATACATTGTCTTATCATTGTCCGCAAACTCTGAATTAATTTTTCCTATTTTACTTGTCCCTGTACTGGCAGTTGATTGTGCCTCTTTAGACAAATAAAATCCTAACGTAATTACAACACAAGTTATTACTGTTCCTGCTGCTAAAATTAATGCTTTTAAACTATTCTCCATATTTTCACCTTTACATAGTCTTATATAAATGATACTATCCCGTTATCTTATACTATTAATCATCTAATCTACATTTTTATGCAACTTGCCATATTATTAAACAATCAATATATACTGCATTTTATAAGACTAGCCTTCCTTTCTTTTTACTAATTTTTTTCTTAATATTTTTTTATTCTATACATTTAAATATCTGTTATTCAAAGATAACCTATTCTTCGATTACTTTAAAAACCACTAAATAGCTGAATATATAGCTGAATGTATAGCTGAATATATATCTAAATTAATGTAAATGATTGTATCTGCTTTAATCCCTGATATACAAAAGGTATAACTAACACAAAACATATTACAATACATATCGGAATAAATGATATAAATTTGGCAATTAATGCTTTATTATTAATAATCAGATCATTCTCCTGTTTATGCTTTTCCACATAATAAGCCCTGTCTGATAAAATATCTGAAAAGGATTTCTCTATTCCAATCCTGTCACTTGCTATAAAGCAATCCATAAGTCTCTCAAAAGGCAAAAATGCAACGTCATCTTTTGCATCATCAAATACCTTTATTCCCTTGTATACAAGTGTGTCTGTTATTCTTTCAATATTATTTTTAAATACTATCGCAAATCTTTCTAGCCATTCTAAGATTACTTCTATAGATACCCTGTCCATATACATAAGTATTAATATGACTGACTGAAATCTTACAATTTCTTCTTCCCTGCTTATCTTAAGAAGCTTTTCTCTGATTAATAACATCATATATTCATAATTATATGTACATATTGTTACGCAGGCTATAAGTAAAACTGAAATACCTACACCTAATATACCTATTTTATGTATTCCCATACTTATAATCAAAACCGTACTTAAAATAAATGTACCTATACTTTTGAAAATCCGACATATTAAGAATTCTTTAACGTTGTATTTATACACTATAGATTTTAAAAACATATCCATCCTATAATATTTCTTATAATTTTTACTAATGTGTTGCATAATTAGCTCATCAACCCATTTTATATCAAGTAGTTCCTTAACCCATAGGCTTTTATTGTTATCAAAGTCTATTGGATATTTTAATTTCATAACTATATTAAATATAATTAATGTAATAACTGTTATAATAACAATTGTCAGCTTGCCAATTACTCCATTATAATAATCTGTTAGTTGTGGAATATTTCTTATTCCCCATATGCATATTGATTTTATTGCAAACAAAGGAATTACAATTATACCTGTTAATCCCATAAACATTGCATTTATCTTTTCCCGTTTTAATAACTCCGTATTAATATCATCTTTTAAATATGATAAATTCATAATAAATAATGATTTATCATTTTTTATTTTATCTCCATATCTTTTTACTGTTACACATAAAGCATAAAATGTCATAAAGAAACTGTTAGGTGCAATATCTACATATGTATAACTATCAGACTCTTTATCATTTAGACTTTCAAGCAGAAGATTTCCCTGAAGATACATTTCATAATCCGAATTCTGTAATGCTTCCTGTAGTGCCTCGTCAATCATTCCATCATATTTAAACTTAAATCTTACATCTTGTAGAAATTTTTCAAATTGCTTTAATAACTTTATATCAAGCATATTGAATTTCGAATACACTTTGTTTTTAGATAACATATACATAATTATAAAACTCATAAATACATAAAATATATCTGTTTTTCCATAAAGCAATATTACAGAAACTACTAAAATGTTAATAATTATTATTTTTAGTATTTCTTTCAAGGTTACATCAACTACCTTCTCTTTATTTCCCGGATAAATAATCGACATTCTTTCCTCTATTACATTAACCATACTCTTTGTAAATATATTATTTTTTATTAGCTTATACACCATATTCTTCAATAAATTCTTTCCCCTCTTCTTTAGTCATATGCAATACCATATTCTTCATTACTTTCTGCGAAAAATCCGCTTTTTTAACATATCTACCATTGTCATATTTAACAATGTCAACTATCTTATATGAGCCATTCTCTGAAACAATCTCTGATATTCTTTCAATATATCTGTGTCCATTTATATCTTTCTCCATATGTATGTCAAATCTTATAACATCAACGACCTGCTCTTCTGCTATTTTTTCATTTCTAAATGAACCATCTGTAAGCAGACAATTTCTTAGATATTTTATCAAGCTTTCTGTCGTCTTTGCATGATGAGTAAACATTGTAAATAGTGAAGCTACCATTGCCATCTGGACAAGCCATGATGCAACCGGTGCTGAAGCCACTTCACCTAATATATTAACCACTCCATCTGTTTTCTTCTGTAAATCCAGCCCTTCTTGCCCTGAAATAAAATCAGTTTCCTGAAATGTCAGAATATTTCTGTCCGTATATACATCTCTTAGATGTAATTCAAAAGCTAACTCCTGTATACGCAAAGTATATGTCTGTGGTATATATGCAATTAAAGCCATTAATAACGTAGTCTTTCCACTTCCTTGTGCTCCTGTAATTCCACATACCTGACACCCTTTTACGATCCATTTGAGCACACTTATAACTATTTCATTATTATCATCTGTTATAAGTTCTCTTAAATCTTTATGTTCAATTGTATCGAACTTTCTAACGAAGAATGCAAAACTTTCTGCAAAAGGTGGACGTACGACTACAACTCTTGAATGATCTTTCATCTCATTTACAATATATCCTCTTGTCATCGATAACTGTCCCGGATGATTGTACCTGTATATATTCATACATATTCTTTCTAATTCATCTTCGCTTTCAAAATCCAGGAATGATATATGTACAGTTTTACCTCGTATAAATGCCCATACACTGTGATAATCTCCATCTCTTCCGGAAACTCCCCCTGATATTCCATCAATTTTCATATCCCTTAATTCATCGATTACTCCAAGCCCTCTATATCTCTCATAAATTCTCTGTATTAAAATATCTAGTTTTTCTTCAAAGGTTTTATGTGTATAAACACTATTGAAAATATCTTCTACATCTTCTTTGGAAATCTCATATTTTAGTCCATTGGCAGTATGTATTGGTTCAAGCAAATCAAATTCATCAGTCATTTTAATAAAACCATCATACTTATATTTCTTCTTATATTGAAATAATACAATATCAAATTTATCTTTTATGGACAGTTTTGAAAGCTTATTAAAACATATTATATCTGAAATATCATCCTCACTTATATGAAGTTTATCCAATAGAATATTCTTAATTGCTGCCTTTGTATACTCCTTTGAATATATATCACCTACTCCACAGTTTTTCAAAGCACTTCTAAGTTCTCTTTTTCTTATTCTTAACCTTTTTAATTCCTCATCATTTAATCCTATTTCATAAAGATTTGCTCTTAATATTCCATTAATTTCTTCATTTATTGTCTCTATTAATTTTTCAATAGTTAATTTTTCCTTATGTTTATTCTCCACTTAAGCACCTCTCCATTATAAGTTTCGCCATACATTCTATCGCCATTATGAATTCATATTCACTGTCTCCTTTTTTCTTTTCCATATGCCTTTCATAGAATTCCTGGCTTCTACCACTGCATACAGCATCTCTGAATTTCACGCTATAAGGTATGGCACATATTCTTTTCTCGTCTATACCATATTTTCTGCGGATATTATTCAGATTATATTCTGAATTGACATCGTAGTTACCCACAATAAATAATGCTTTGTTCATTACATCTTTGTTCTTTACAATTTTATGTAATGATTTAATGTCCTGGGGAAGATTGACTATAAAAACATCGAATTTATTAAACTTCTCGCTATTCACATACTGAAGATTATTATCCAATTCTATCATACAGATATCATTAGAATTCTTTAGAAATTCTATATATTTATCATAGCATTTTAGAAATCTACTCTGAAATTCGGTATTATTCCTGCCTTTACCTGATAATATATAGCACAGATTTGTATTCCTTATGGCGATTATCTCTTTATTAAATTCCTTCTCAGTTAAAATATTATTTTCTAACTTACTAATTATAGAATCCATACCTCCATAATTATAATATCCATAATCCTCTTTCATTACACTCTCATCATCATATGGTGTAAATGCATATTCAATCCTGTTATAATCATGTTTGCCCTGCATAAGAATAACACGTTTATTGCATCTTTCAGAAATTCCAAGACCTGCGGCAATCATATTGTATGTAGATGAACCTCTTCCCGGTTTCTCACTCCAAAAACCTATTATCAAATACCTTGCCCCCTTTCGCCCATTTTAATGCTTTTTTTACAATATTCTGACTTCTTCCACTTATAATGGAAATGCTTTTAACTAATGCTTTGCATAAATCATCTGACAGATACTTAAATTCAATCAACCCATCATAATCCATTCCATATTGATATTCCTTATCATATTCATCAAATTTTACCTCATACATACACAAAATTTTATCTGATGATATCATAAATTTCCCAATATATTTTCTTCCAATACTACCTATTCGGTCCCTTATTATAAATATAATATCACCTTTAAATTTTCTTATTATATTCTCACATTTAAAAATACTATTCTTATATACAGAAGAATTTATAATCATATAGCAATAACTCGATATATCAAGTCTGCCTGCAATCGTATCATACTCTGTTATATACGTTATTACATAGTCATAGCCTTTTAATTCATCATATGAAAAATTAAAATCTATATTTCTATATGTTCTTATCGTGCTTGAATAATCATTGTGCGATATTACATGTGATAATTCCTTTGTATTGCTCCAGTCATTTACCAATATCCTATATCCCATATTATTAAGTATAAATGCACAATACATAACATAGTCCTTATACTCATTTCCAAAACATATTATCTTCTTCTTTTTCGTATAGTCCCTCCATATTCCTGATATTTTTTTGTTATTTGAGATGTCACTTATTATAATATATAATTAACCTTTTGTAAATAACTTTTTTTCTAAAACTTGAAGAATATTTTTATTTTCTAATTGCAATTAATTAAAACATATATTAATATATTAATTAAAAGTTCATACATAAGTATGACAGTTAGGAGGAATTATGCGTCATTTACTAAGTCCATTGGATTTTTCAGTTGAAGAGCTAGATGATTTACTTGCTTTAGCTACAGATATTGAACATAATCCTGATAAATACAAAGATGCCTGCAAAGGTAAAAAATTAGCTACTTTGTTCTATGAGCCTAGTACAAGAACCCGCTTAAGCTTTGAAGCTGCAATGCTTAATCTTGGTGGCAATGTACTCGGCTTTTCTTCGGCTGATTCAAGTTCAGCTTCAAAAGGAGAAAGTGTCTCAGATACTATCCGAATTATATCCTGCTATGCAGATATCTGTGCAATGCGTCATCCAAAAGAAGGTGCTCCTTTAGTTGCCTCCACCAAATCATCGATTCCTGTAATTAATGCTGGCGATGGTGGACATCAGCATCCAACGCAAACTTTAACAGACCTTATGACAATCAAATCTCTCAAAGGCAGACTTGATAATTTAGTTATCGGTCTGTGTGGTGATCTTAAGTTCGGGCGTACTGTACACTCTCTTATAAATGCACTCGTCAGATACACAGGTATTAAATTTGTTCTTATTTCACCAAAAGAATTAAGAATTCCTGATTATATTAAACAGGACGTTTTAGAAAAAAATAATATTGAATATAAAGAAGTTGAACATCTTGAAGACATAATGCCTGAACTCGATATTTTATATATGACTCGTGTACAGCGTGAACGTTTCTTTAATGAAGAAGAATATATAAGATTAAAAGACAGCTACATACTTAATGCTGATAAGATGGCATTAGCCAGAAAAGATATGCTTGTCCTCCACCCTCTTCCACGTGTAAATGAAATTTCTGTTGAAGTTGATGACGATGAACGTGCTGCATACTTTAAACAGGTTCAATATGGTGTATACGTAAGAATGGCACTTATTCTTACACTTTTAAATATAAAAGTTAATTAATCATAAATCTTATTAAAAGCTATAATAAACAGGTTTGTGCTTGCGTTGCTGTCGCAAACCCTTAGTAACATAACACAACGCAGAAATGAGGTTTAATATGTTGAATGTAGGTTCTCTTAATGAAGGCATTGTTTTAGACCATATTAAAGCAGGAAAATCAATGTCTATATATAAATATTTAGGACTTGATAAATTAGACTGTCAGGTTGCCATAATCAAAAATGCACGCAGTAATAAAATGGGACGAAAAGATATTATTAAAATTGAGGGTTCTCTTGATTTAGTTGACTTAGATATCCTTGGATTTATTGATCACGATATAACTGTCAATATTATTAAAGATGGTATTATTTATGAAAAGAAAGACTTAAAGCTTCCAACATTAATTAGAAATGTAATCAAATGCAAGAATCCAAGATGTATTACTTCAATAGAACAGGAACTTGAACAGATTTTCTTCCTTGCCGATAAGGAAAATGAAGTTTACCGTTGTAAATATTGCGAAGAGAAATATAATCCATCTCTTTAATAAATTTTTAAAACAATGCAAAACAGTCATCATTGTATTAATTCAAAAATCAGAAATAATCTGATATTGACTTCATACAATGATGACTGTTTTTACATCTTAGCTTTACCTTGATTGTATTACTCCTTATATATTTCAAACTTTACTCTGGCTGCAATGCTCCATATCTTACTCCGGTCTTTAAACCACCTCTTCTATAATATCCCAATTCACTCACCGTAACCATCTGGTATCCCTGACTATGTAGCCAGTCAATAATATTTACAGCCGCATCTGCTGTTGTAGAATAGATGTCATGCATTAAAATAATTGCGCCATCATAGACAGATGACTGGATATTCTGAATAGTTGACTGTGCATCTCTCGTCTTCCAGTCTAATGTATCAATTGACCACAATATAACCGGGTCAGTAATTGTTGCCATAACATTATCATCTACAGCACCATATGGAGGTCTGAGTGGAACTACTTTCTGTCCTGTAAGCTGCATAACTTTTTCTTTAACACCATTTACCTCACTTAGTATACCATTGGTATCTAATTTAGTAAGCTGAGCATGTGAATTTGTATGATTTCCAACTTCACTTCCCTCCGCTGCTTCTCTTTTGATAATATCTGCATATTTATCTATATTAGAACCTACTACGAAAAATGTTGCATGAGCATTATATTTCTTTAATGCATCCAATATTCTTATTGTACTTTCTCCACCAGGTCCATCATCAAATGTTAATGCGACCATTGGTTTAGTTGGATCTATATTAGGATTCGAATAATCTATTTTATCAATTGATTCTCCTTCTGAAGTCGTCTCTTCTGGTGTAGTACTTTCAGGCTGTGTTGTTGCCTCTTCTGAGGTTGTTTCTTCAGAGTTTGTCTCTTCTTTATTCGAAGTATCTTCTTTATTACCTGACTCAACTACTTTTGATGTTTTTTCTTCACTTTTATTGTTCTTATCTGATGATTTAATCATGCCTGAGCCAAACACACCAACACATATTACTATAATGGCAAGTACAATCGATATAATCAATCCTATAATCTGCTTTTTCATATTCTTACCTTAATCCTATCTTTTGAAATTTTGTATTATTATATTCATCATTTGTAATGAGCAGAACTGTAAGCCGGGTTATGTTTTAGACAATCATCTATCTAGTCCTATTGTCGCCAATAGGCTCAAGCGACCTACCCGAAAACTTAGCGGGCAACTAATTGTTTTCTGTTCGGTCTTGCTTCGGATGGGGTTTACATGTGCCTGTAATGTTACCATTACAGCGGTAGTCTCTTACTCTGCCTTTCCACCCTTACCATATAGAATATGGCGGTTTATTTCTGTTGCACTGGCCTTAGAGTCACCTCTACCAGATGTTATCTGGCATCCTGCCCTGTGAAGCCCGGACTTTCCTTACCTGCGTACTTTCGCCAATAGCAGCCACGATTATCTGTCCTACTCAATACATTATTACTTTATCACTATAACAATCTTTTGTAAACATCTCTATATTACTAATCTGTTAACTTTTGTTTAAGTATTTAATTTTATACATTAAAGCAACTTCCACCTACAAACTCCCTTACAAGTGAATTATTAGGTATATCCTCTGTATTAACACCTAAGAAATAATCCAGAAATTTTAATAATCTCTTAGCTTCAACATATTCTGAAGATGTTGATGGTATACCGAATAATAGTGGTTCTGCGAATTGTTTTAAAACTGATAATTCATATATGAGTGCAGAATTAAACATTACGTCTGCCTCCTCCTGAAATGGGAAAATATAGCTTTCTTCACCATTTCTTACTGACTGCCATCTGGCAATAGTCTCTTCTGCAGATATTCCTCTGGTTCTTGCATCTCTTACCATTCTTCTTATAAGTCTGCCATCCGTTGTCGAAATTCTATTATGTTCATCAATATTTAACTGTGTTAAAGCACTTATATATATCTTATATTTGCTGTTCCTTGGCAATGCATATGATAATTTATCATTAAGTCCATGAATTCCCTCAATTACTAAAATGTCATCTTTGCCGAGTGTAAGTGTATTCCCCTTATATTCACGTTTTCCTGTAATGAAATTATATGTTGGCATCTTAGTTGTCTTACCATCTAACAGTTCTAACATATCTTTATTAAATTGCTCTACATCTAACGCTTCTAACACTTCAAAATTATAATTTCCATTTTCATCTCTAGGTGTAATGTCACGATTAATAAAATAATCATCAACACCAATTGGATGTGGATTAAGCCCATTAGCTTTAAGTTGTATACTTAATCTGTGCGAAAAACTTGTTTTCCCTGAAGATGACGGACCTGCTATCATTATGAATTTCTTATCTTTGCTCTCTGCAATCATGGTAGCAATTTCAGCAATCTTCTTCTCTTGTAATGCCTCTGCCACAAGAATAATATCCTTTATATTTCCTTGTGAAATCTGCTCATTTAATGCACCAACGGTATCTATCTTCAACGTTTCACTCCATTTTTCCGATTCCTTAAGAACATTAAATAGATTCTTCTGTGGCTTGAATTCAGGAACAACATTCGGATTCTCCTTAGTTGGTAATTGTAGAACAAAACCTTCATCATACAGAAATAAATCAAAATATTTTACATAACCTGTATTAGGAACCATATATCCATAGAAATAATCCTCGAAACCTTTTAGGCTATAAATGTTTACCTTAGATGCTCTTCTATACTTAAATAGCTTCTCTTTATCATACATTCTGTGACGATTAAATAAATCTATAGCACTTGTTGTACCAATAGTTCTCTTATTAATCTGAGCATTTTCAGCAACTATTTCATTCATTCTTATCTTAACTTTATCAAGCAGTTCCTGATTAAGTTTGACTTTGCTATTTAATGTACAATAATAACCTTTACTTAACGAATATTGTACCGAAATTTTATTAATATTCTTATTACCTACCACATCATAGAAGGCTTTTAACATTATTAATGTTGCACTTCTTCTGTATGCTTCAATTCCGGGAGATGTCTTAGTTGTTAAAAACTCAATTTTGCAATCACTTGTTACTTTCTTAAATAGCTCTGTAAGTTTTCCATTTTTTAACACTAAGACTATAGGACTGTCATATTGGTCCTGAAAATCTTTAGCAATCTCTGTATAACTTGTTCCCTCATTGTACTGTTTTATTCTTCCACACACCGTTACATTACATATTTCTGCCATACTTTAATCTCCATTTTCTAATTTATTTATTACATTAGTAAGCATTTCCTTTTCTTTTTCTAACTCTGATATTCTTGATTTTGTATTATCAGTACCATTTTTTCTTATATTTTCAAATATCTTCTCAACTTTATTATATTCCTTGCAAATGTATTTCATTAATACTTCATCCTTCTTTTCAATAAGTATTTTACCATACATATAATCTTCTTCCGAATAAATTTCATCTTTGCCCTTTACGACTTTTATTATCGTATAGAATTTACCCTCATCAATAATCATTTTCTCATCAATAATCTTAAAATCATTATTATGAAGATATTTTCTTACGAGCCATACTTCCGAATGTGGCGATAATACAAGCTCCTTTAGTCCATCTACTACATTTCTTCCATTATTCAATATATCTGTAATCAACTCACCACCCATTCCGGCAATTACTGCACAATCTGCTTCTCCAGGTTCTAATTTATCAAAGCCATTTGACAATCTTGTCTCTATAAACTTCTCTAAACTATTTTCTTTTATATTTTCCTGTGCACGTAATATAGGTCCTTTATTTATATCCATCGCAATGGCATAGGGTATTATTCCCTGCTCTGTTAAATAAATAGGTATATATCCATGGTCAGTTCCTATATCAGCTACCCTTAAGCCAGGTGTCACAAATGATGCAACTGCCTGTAATCTGTCTGATAGTTTCATATTGTCCTCCACTTCAGAGACATTTAATCTGCAGCTTTAATCAAGATAGTCTTTTAATTTTTTACTTCTGCTTGGATGTCTTAATTTTCTCAAAGATTTTGCCTCTATCTGTCTTATTCTCTCTCTTGTAACATTAAATTCTTTTCCAACCTCTTCAAGTGTTCTTGAACGTCCGTCATCAAGTCCAAATCTAAGTCTTAAAACTAACTGTTCTCTTGGAGTAAGCGAGGTTAGAACCTCTCCAATCTGTTCTTTTAACATTGTATATGCTGCCGCCTCAGCAGGAACAGGAACATTTTCATCCTGTATGAAGTCACCTAAATGACTATCCTCCTCTTCTCCGATAGGTGTCTCTAATGATACAGGTTCCTGGGCTATCTTAATAATTTCTCTTACTTTCTCAACAGGCATATCAAGTTTTTTAGCTATCTCCTCAGCACTTGGTTCTCTTCCAAGCTCCTGAACTAACTGTCTTGACACTCTCATAATCTTATTAATGGTCTCTACCATATGGACCGGTATTCTGATTGTTCTTGCCTGATCCGCAATTGCCCTTGTAATTGCCTGTCTTATCCACCATGTAGCATATGTGCTGAATTTATATCCTTTTCTGTAATCGAACTTATCAACAGCCTTAATCAGACCTAAATTACCCTCCTGAATCAGATCCAAGAATAACATTCCTCTTCCAACATATCTTTTTGCAATACTTACAACAAGACGTAAATTAGCCTCAGCAAGCTTCTGTTTAGCTTCTTCATCGCCTAATTCTATTTTCTTGGCAAGTTCAATTTCCTCTTCTGCTGTCAAAAGTGGCACTTTACCTATTTCCTTAAGATACATTCTTACGGGATCATCCATTCCAACACCCTCTGGAACAGACAAATCTACCTTCGATAAATCTACATCAGGTATGCCTTCATACTTTTCATCACCATCAATTTCATCTAAAAGAGCTGATGAATCCATCTCTTTATCCGACATTGGAATAATTTCAACCTTTGCCTTTTCAAGTTGCTCAAAAACCCTGTCAAATAATTCTCCGTCTTCTGAAGTATCTGGAAATTCTGCCATAATATCTTCATATCTTAACGAATTATTATTCTTTTTAGACAATTCTAACATTTTTGTTATTCTCTCATTAAATTTTAAATCATTTTCATTCATATTGTGCCATCCTCCAATACATCTAAGTTTTACAGTATTATGCGTATTTTCTGCAATTTTTTCTGTTCATTGATAATTTCCTGTAATTCACTTACTTCTTTAGCATTTCTGCTTGCATAATCAAGACTATTTTTCTTAACCTTATACACTGTATCATTAAGTGCTTTTTCCTTTTCCTGACTGCTCATCTCTTCACGTAAGGAAGTATTAAACAATTCTGCTGCTTCTCTATGTTCGTCCTCTTCAGTAAATTGATTCAGAATCTTCGCCGGATTAATTGCTCCACTTTCTAACTGTTCAAATAGCATTTTTGCTACCATATAATACAATGGCTCGACAAAGTCCTTTTCTGAAATAATATCTTTAATTTTTCCATAAATATTCTCATCTTCTATCAACCATGTCAATAGAATCTTCTGAGCCTGCTTAACACCATCTTCTAAATGTTTTTTAGATTTCTTTAAGTCTCTTTCTATTTCTTCATTTACTTCATTTTCATTATATCTATCAGTATATCCTTCTCCACTATACGATAGAGCTAACTTTTTAACCATTTTATCAAGACTCTCAAATGGTATCATAAATTCTTTACTTACAGCTTCAATATACACATTTCTTTCTAGCTCGTCCGGAAATTCTAATAATTTATTAGCAACATTATTATAGAATTCCGCTTTTGCATGAGGATCATCTAAATCATACTGCTCTCTCATCATTTTTATTTCAAATATAAAGCTGTTCATTGCATTGTCTATTCTCTTTTGATATTCGTCAGCTCCTAAATTCTTTATAAATTCATCAGGATCCTTATATGGTGTCATATCTAACACTTTCATTGCAATGCCTGCACGCTTTAATATCGGAATAGCCCTTAGAGCCGCTTTTCGACCTGCTCCATCACTATCAAAGGTAAGTACGACTTCCTTTACATACCTCTTAATAAGCATCGCATGCTGGTCTGTAAATGCTGTACCAAGTGCCGCCACTGCATTAGTAAAACCTGCCCTGTGTAAAGCGATAACATCCATATATCCTTCGCATATAAGTAAATATGGTTTCCTGCTTATCCTTGCGAAATTCATACCATACAGATTACGACTCTTCTCAAATATCTTAGTCTCCGGTGAATTGAGGTATTTGGGTTCACCCTCGCCCATAACACGACCGCCGAAACCAATTACACGACTGTTAATATCAAGAATAGGAAACATAACTCTGTTCCAGAATTTATCATAAGTTCCTTTCTCAGAGAATGAAAAAAGCCCTGATTCCTTTAATATATCATCTGAATATCCAAATGTTTTCATATATTGATATAAATCATTACTTGTCTTTGTTGAATATCCAAGACCAAATCTTACAATAGTTTCATTATCAAGTCCTCTTTCGTTAAAATACTTAAGACCTATCTTTCCTTTTTCACTTTTCAACTGATGATGAAAATACATTGCCGCCTTTTTATTAATTTCTAACAGGTTGGCACGCAAATCTGCTCTTTTTCTTTCTTCTTCTGAATATTCTGCCTCTGGAAGAGTTATTCCTGCTCTATCTGCTAACATCTTAACAGCTTCTACAAATGAATAATTCTCATATTTCATAATAAATGAATATACATTTCCACCTTCACCACAACCAAAACAATAATACATCTGTTTACCCGGTGTTACGGAAAATGATGGTGACTTCTCATTATGAAATGGGCATAATCCAAAATATGTTGCTCCCTGTTTTTTCAATTTCACATATGAAGAAATTACATCTACAATATCATTTCTAGACCTTATTTCCTCAATCAAATCATCTGAATAATACATATCTTCCTCACTTTTATGCTATCTATACAGGTAATTACAATTTTCCCTATAATTCGTATAATATGTAACTACTAACTAAGTATTTATTTAATTACCTGCATTCTATATTATGACTTCCAGAAAGATGGAACAAATAATTCTTCAAATTTTCTAACTGAATACTGATCAGTCATTCCAGCAATATAATCACATACTACTCTTTCAGGCCTCTCTTTTCTAACATTGATAAGCCATATATATTCTTCCGGCATCTCTTCTATATGGTATAAATAATAATTATATAATTGTGTAAGCATACGTTTTGCCTTTATCTCTTCTCCCTTTGCGACAGGATTAGAGTACACGTTTTTAAACATAAACTCACGCAGCCCTTTCATTGCACTTTCTATTCTTACCGACATTATAATATCTGGTTCATCTAGACTGTTATTAACAATATCATAAATCATCGTATTAAGTCTTTCTTTTTTAGAATGACCTAATATATTTGTAAATTCAACAGGCAAATCACTTTCACTAAGTATTTTTCCTCTAATCGCATCATCTATATCATGATTAATGTATGCTATTTTATCCGAAAGTCTGACAATCTTACCTTCCATAGTAGATGGATTGCCTGAAGTTCTGTGGTTGACTATACCATCCCTTACTTCCTTAGTAAGATTTAATCCCTGACCCTTCTTCTCAAGAATCTCGACTACCCTTATACTCTGCTCAAAATGTGCGAAACCATCCTTGCAAATATTATTAAGTGCCGATTCTCCGGCATGTCCAAATGGAGTATGTCCCAAATCATGTCCAAGAGCAATTGCTTCCGTCAAATCCTCATTCATCCTAAGAGCTTTTGCTATTGTTCTAGCAATCTGCGAAACCTCAAGAGTATGCGTGAGTCTGGTTCTATAATGGTCACCTGCCGGTGCTAAAAATACCTGTGTTTTATGTTTCAATCGTCTAAATGCCTTACAATGAATTATCCTGTCTCTGTCTCTCTGATAACAGGTTCGTATATCACATGGAGTTTCTTCTCTGTCGCGACCTTTGGAATATCTGCTAAATGACGCATATTTACTAAGAGTTTTTAATTCAATTTCCTCTAATTCTTCTCTAATAGTCATCAAATTCCTCCCTGCTATTATATTCTACTATAAAATATTATAAATCTGCTTTGAAACTAATTCAAAATTGATTCAGGCATTGTAAATCGATAATTATAACTAATATAATTTATAATTCTGTGATTATCACAATCCTCCATATATATTATTCTACATAAATCTTTTATTTCCTTTTTTTATGTAAATATTTTTATACTTTTATTCTACATATCTACATAATTGCTGCATCTAATGCAATTTCCATCATATCTGTAAATGATTTCTGTCTCTCAGTTGCGGTTGTAACCTGGGAAGATACAAACGAATCAGATATTGTAAGAATACATGCTGCATTTTTACCTAAGACTGATGCATTATGGAATAACGCAAAGCTCTCCATCTCAACACATACACAGCCTTTTTCTTCATATAAATTCTTATAATAAGGAGTTTTATCTTCTCTATAAAATACATCTGATGAATGTACACAACCCTCTATTATCTTTTTACCAAGATTTTGGGCTGATTTTCTGATTTTATAATTTAAAACTTCTGATGGATATGTAATATCCTTATCATATCCACTCTGTGTCTTTGCATAGCTTGATTCTGAATAAGCAGCATTGGCAAGTACTACATCAAACACTCCTGCTTCTTCACAATATGAACCTGCTGAACCAATTCTTATTATATTTTCTACACCATACATTGAATATAACTCATATGAATAGATACCAATTGATGGCATACCCATACCCGAGCCCATTACGGAAACTTCTTTTCCATTATACTTTCCTGTATATCCAAACATATTTCTGACTTCATTAAACTGTTTAACATCAGTTAAAAATGTTTCAGCTATAAATTTTGCTCTTAAAGGATCTCCGGGCATCAATACAGTTTTTGCTATATCCCCCTTATTTGCACTATTATGTGGTGTTGACATAAAGCATACCTCCATTCCATATCCTTCTAACAGATACTTAAATAAATTTTATATAACATAAAAAGCCCTTAGTTATCTCTAAGGGCTTGCAATGCGGAAAAAGGGACTTGAACCCTCACGTCGTTGCCAACACTAGATCCTTAGTCTAGCCTGTCTGCCAATTCCAGCATTTCCGCATTCATTTGTTAACTCAAATGCGTTAATTATATTAACATTAATATAGACATTTGTCAACAACTTTTTTAATTATTTTTCTATTATTTTGTTAAATTATTTATTTTTATATTTCAAGCTCATTATTCGTCAAAATTTTACTTACAGAATTCTCGTCTAAAATTAAAAGTATACTCTCACTTAAACATTATCTTCATATATTACCTTATTATTTTTGAATGGCACTTTATATCTATATAATATTATTTAAAAAAATAACTTCCAACCTTTTTTATTGGCTAGAAGTTATTTACTTTAGATATTAATATATTATATGATAAATAATTATACTGTTTTAAATACACTTATTTCCTTGTTAAGTGTCTGTGCTAAATTATTTAAACTATCTGCATCTTTAGCTAAGTCGTTAATTACTTCACTTAATTGTGTTGTAGATGCAGACGTTTCCTCTGAAGCTGCTGCATTTTCTTCTGAAATTGCTGACAACGACTGTATTATGTCAATTATTAGTTTTCTGTTTTCATTTAATTCATTCATAAGTAATTCGATTTCACTTACACTTTCAACAGATTTCATAACTCCATCTATTACTACCTTGAAATTTTCTTTTGTATTAGCAAGCTTACTTGACTGCATATCAACATTGTTTTTAACTTCTCTCATAACTTCTACTGATTTTTCTGATTCAGACATTAAACCATTAATTTCATTCATTATCTCATCTGCTGAAACATTAGTCTGTTCAGCTAATGACTGTATCTCACTTGCTACCACTGCAAAGCCTTTACCATTTTCTCCTGCTCTCGCTGCTTCTATACTTGCATTCAAGGCTAACAGATTAGTTTCTTCAGCAATAGCTGTTATAGCATTTGCTGCATTGCTTATTCTTAATACCGCATCATTAGTAAGTTCAGTATGTTTATATATTCTGTCTACTGCTGACATAGTTTTTGCATTTGCTACTGATAGTTCAACAACCATTTTATGTGCTTCTTCGCCATTTTTCTTCATTATCTTAGAGTTATTAGTAAGATTCTCGACAGACTTTGATATTCTCTCAATCTCCTGTCCCATAGCTATAATATCATTTGTGGCATTCTGTGTCTCTTCTGCCTGTGATACTGTTCCAGTCGCAATCTCCTCTATTGCTTTATCGACTTCTTCTGTTGTACTATTAGTAATATCAACCGTTTCTATTATCTTAACTGATGACTCTGAAAGATTATTAACAATATTTTTCATATTCTCTATCATCTCACTCAATGAAAAATTAAGCTTTATTGCTGATTCGGCTATGTCACCAATTTCTGTCTTATCATCGATTACTTTCTTATCAATTGAAGTTGTCAAATCGCCACCTCTCATATTTCCAAGATAGCCTGATACGTTCTTAATCCTTTTAATAATACCATTAACCATATAAGTTATTGCAAAAATGGTTATTACAAGTAAAGCCAAAATTGAACAACCAATAATTAATACTACCTCTGTCATTTTATCAATTACTATTTTTATCTCTTTAGAAGCAGATAACATACCAATAACATTTTCTGAATTATCTTTTAACGGAATGTATACTGAGCAATATTCTGTTCCTGCAATTGTTTCTCTGCATTTGTATACTTTACCATTTTTTATAACTGTATTCTCTATATCCTCTTTTACAAACAAATGATTTGCTCTATTCATTTCTTTATCAAATATAGTAGTTAAAATAGATTCATTTTTATAAAATACTGTTATGTCATCTCCAGTTTTCTTCTTAATTGCATCAATCATGGCATTGTTATTAGTTATTCTGTAACTTCCTTTTTTTAATTCGCCATCTTCGTATACATAATTACTGTCATCAATTTCATCATAAACCTTATCTACCATATTAGCAACTGCTTCAAGTTCTGAATAGGCATCTTCTCTCATTACTTCTATCAGTTTATATGAACTTATAACAGTCAGCATTACTGCCATTATTATAATAGGTATTAATGAAATAAGTAATATCTTCTTCATTAAACCTTTCTTCTGAAACTGATTATATAATTCCTTTTTCTCTTCCTTAATTTTTTTCTTCTTTTTCTTAATGTTTTCTGACACCTCTTCAATCTTTCCTGCCATATCTTCCGCTATTTTTTCTTCCATAGTATCTCCATTTCCGAATCATTATTGAGTCTTTATCATATATATGTGTATAAACCACATCTGACAGATTACCATTATCACATAATACACTCAATTTTCATCTCTAGAATATAGTTTTTATGTAATTTTACATCACGTAATATTATAATCTAATTTTATCATATATTTCATATTAATAAAACAATAAATATTTTTTTTATTATGTTTAAGATATTGATTTTTACTATTTTTACTGTTATAATATTGGCTATGTCTGTATTATAAACAGATTATGCACTCGTGGCGGAATTGGCATACGCGCATGATTCAGGTTCATGTCCAGTTTTCTGGGTGTGGGTTCAAGTCCCATCGAGTGCATTTTTAATTTTGATAATAGTAATAGTATAAGAATATATTGATTCAGTATAAAAGAAAATAGAACAATGCATATGTTGTTCTATTTTTATTTTTCTCAATTAGCTTTCTTTAGGTCTTCACTTAATATATTTCTACACAATAAAGGAATAATGAATGTCTCTTGCGACATTCTCCGCCTGCGGCAGGTTGCTATAGCAACATTTTCTGCTCCACCTCAGTGTGATCCTCGCAGAGCGTTTTTTACTTACCAGGACAATTTCAACGAATTTTCCTTGTAAGCAAAAAAAAAGAACATCATCTGTTCTCTTTTTCTTCTTTATATATCCTTCTGTACCTTCAAAACTACACATTAACTTATCTTCCAATTCTTAACTTCCGTCCTCTTTCCTAAACCGTTTTGGTTAAGCTTTCGACCTATTAGTATTAGTCAGCTGCATGCATTACTGCACTTCCACCTCTAACCTATCAACCTTGTCGTCTTCAAGGGGTCTTATTACTTGCGTATGGGATATCTCATCTTGAGGGGGGCTTCACGCTTAGATGCCTTCAGCGTTTATCCC